>ERZ1669248.22-NODE-22-length-125514-cov-5.464136_pt1 | contig 125514 bp, 138 predicted proteins | sample MGYA00579296_ERZ1669248 | MGnify/ENA primary metagenome ERZ1669248 (study PRJEB41166, sample SAMN08046057) | hot springs metagenome | biome: hot spring; feature: neutral hot spring; material: thermophilic sediment; isolation source: thermophilic sediment from...
GTTTTGCTCTCGCCTAAAACCTTATCCAGGAAGTCCTTGCCGTTCAAACTGGGTATGGAGTATTTCAAGGGGGGCGGGGGCTCACCCTCGTATGCGAGATCCATTAGCGTGTCGATGACCAATGCCTTCCCCTTACTATCCACCAGTTTAGAGTGATATATTGTCGACAAGCTTTCAATTATCATTTCAATAACGTGTGATTCCCCTTTCTCCGAGTGTATATGAGGGTTCCTGGTTTCCACCTGATATATTTCAATATTCCCCGGCAACGCTGGGCACATTCCATCCTCGACTCCGATGTAGCATGCTTCCAGGAGGCTTACAAGCTCCTGTGTCTCAACAGCGTAACCACCTGCGAAACTTATTTCCTTGGCGAGCTTAACGCTCATGGCGTGTTCACCGCTGTTGCTTGTTTTAACAATGTCTGTTTCAGCCCTCCTCCTCAGCGAGAGGATCTTGTTTAAAACATTGTTCACGATTGTTGAGGCCCTCCCCATCCTTCTAAAGTAGAGGTCTGTGGAGCTCCACGCCTTATACCCCCATGAGAGCCTCACCATCCTGTAATCCGACTCGCTCATGTTTAGAATAGTATAATATTTCAGGGTGTACTCGAGAACCGCGCCAGGGATATAATTATCCGCGTCTATGAACCCGATGTTCTCAGCGTTCAACCCGTCTGCAAGTAGTACGCTAATCAGTAATCCTTCACCCTTCCCATACCTGACCAATCCATCCTCATCCAAGATGCCCGGTATATGCGGCCCCAGCTCCTCAGCGATAACGGGGTCTCTCTGGTGCACTATTATCGTGGGCCTCCCAGTTACTTTGTAGAGGGTTTTAGCAATGTCCGTCTCAACACTGTACATGTTTAGAGGAGCCTGGGTTGATGCCGATACCAGTATTATAGGAGAGTAAACGGGGATGGCTTTTAAAACCCCCTCTAAAACCATAGGGTCCTCGTTTCTAGAGGGGACTACTATTACGGTTTTCTCAGCGGTTTTTTCAAGCTCATTGAAATTCGGGATGTTGTACAGCCCCGGCTTCCACTCTGCTTTTATAGCGAATAAAGAGTAAACCTTGGACAGCTCGTAGATCTTAACAGCTCCGTATGTTTCAAACCTTGATGGATAGCTAATGTACATTTTCAAACCAGCCTACAAGCACGTCTAAATTCTAAATCCTAATATCCGATTTATATCTTGCCTTCAACCATATTATTATTGACTGAAACGTGTTTTCAACTAGGGGTTGCTATAATGGAGGTCTCCCCGGATTTCATCGTGGATGTTTCGATCGCGATAGGTATTGCTATTATGCTGAGCATTGTAGGCTTCCTGCTCGGGAAGGGTGTTAAGCTACTTGTTGTGAAAGCATCGGAGAAGCTTGGTTTTGACGAGTGGCTTAGAAGGTTTAGCTTTGGGAGAGCGATTAAACGCACGGGATTGTCGGCTGGGGAGTTCTTCGGCATGGTTACAGCGTGGATTCTGTACATAGTGTTTATCTTGTTAGGGATCCATTATGGTTCAAGATACCTAGGGCTTGCTGAAATAGCAAGCATGACACAATACTTGCTGAACATTTATGTCGTTGGGCTTGTTAAGGCGTTGATAATAATTATCACGGGCTTCATACTGACAGATGTTTTCGTAAGCTACGTCTACAAGAGCTCCGAGCTTAGAACCGAGATGCAGCTCCTGGCGCCTGTGGCGGAGTATCTTAGACTACTATTCTACATAGTCATCGTTATCTTCGCAATAGAGCAGGCGGGGATAAGTGTTGAAGCCTTAACCAACATGCTAACCCCTATTATTTGGGGTTAACAGTGGCAATGCTCCTCATAATAGTGTTCAACATAATCCAATTAACCAGGGGGAAGCCGCGGCTCGAGGAGTAAACCTAAACCAGTTATTTTTCCGGGACTTAAAGATGTGGCGTGACCACCGTGCCTGTTTGCAAACTTTACAATCATCTTTGATCTCACATAGTCTTTCACCTAAACTATTGTTAATTGTTTAATCAACAATGCTTTCACATTTTTTAGATGACCGAGGATAATGTTTAAATGGTGTTTACATTGCCCTACGGGTTTAATGGTAAATGGCTCCGGGTAAACTTATCCACTGGGAGTCTAAGGATTGAGGAGGTTCCCGAGGAGCTGTACAGAGAGTATCTGGGTGGAAGAGGGATTGCCGCATATGTTCTCTTCAAGGAGCTTAAACCTGGAACCGACCCTTTAAGCCCGGGGAACAAGCTGGTTTTCGCTACAAGCGTGATCACGGGGACCCCTGTTCCAGGTGTCAACAGGATTGTTGTTGCCGCGAAATCCCCTCTGACAGGGACTTACGGCGAGTCAGAGGCTGGCGGCTTCTTTGCACCGGAGCTTAAGAACTCGGGTTTCGACGTGGTTATCGTGGAGGGGGCGTCCGAGAAACCCGTCTACCTTTGGATTAAAGACGGGCGTGCGGAACTCAGGGATGCTACCCGTTTATGGGGGTTGACGACGAAGGAAACAGTTGAGGAGATTAAAAAGGAGCTTGGAGAGCCCTTGGCTAGGATTGGATGCATCGGGCCTGCAGGCGAGAAGCTGGTGAGGTTTGCCAATATCATGTTTGAAAACAGGTATGCAGCGGGACGGGGAGGACTTGGAGCCGTTATGGGTTCTAAAAACCTTAAGGCTATTGCAGTGAGAGCAACCGGGAAAACAGTGAAGTTCTATGATGAGAAGAAGCTCGTGGAGATTGTTAAGTGGTTTAACGATAACTGGAGGAAGCAGCCAGGCGCTGTCTCGAGGAGCGAGTACGGTACGGCAGAGCTGATCACTCCTTTTGACAAGGATGGAATACTTCCCACTTTAAACTTCAGGGGAGGGTCGTTTAAGGAGGCGTTCAAAGTAAGCGGCGAGGTTTTGAACAAGACAATACTGGTATCTAAATCCGGGTGCTTCGCATGCCCAATCCGCTGTAAGAGAGATGTTAAAACTAGTGAGCCGTATGAGACGGATCCCTCTTACGGCGGTCCCGAGTATGAAACCATCGTATCGTTCGGACCCTTGTGCGGTGTCAGCGATCTCAACGTTATTGCGAAGGCAAACCAGATCTGCAACGCATACGGCGTTGACACTATCAGCGCGGGTGTAGCCGTAGCCTTCGCCATGGAGCTTTTCGATAAGGGTGTGCTAACCCCGGAGGACACCGGGGGGTTAGAGGTAAGGTTTGGCGATGGAAATGGAGCGCTGAGACTGCTGGAAATGATTGTCAAGCGTGAAGGCCTCGGGGATGTGCTGGCTGAAGGGGTGAGGAGGGCTGCTGAGAAGATTGGGCGAGGAGCTGAGAAGTACGCGATGCATGTTAAATCCAGGGAGATACCTATGCATGAACCCCGGGGTAAAGTAGGCGTCGGCTTGCAGTACGCTCTCTCACCTATAGGGGCTGATCACATGCAAGCCCCGCATGACGCAACCTATGAGAGAATCACTCAACACCTTACCGCGCTCGGGTTAACTAGACCCGTTAACAGGCTGATGCTTGATCACGAGAAGGTGAAAGCCGTCTACTATGGGATGTTATGGTGGGGTCTTGAGGACTGCATGGGGGTGTGCAAGTTTGTCTTCACGCCTCACTCAGCCGGGGTTTTAACACCCAATCACATGGTCGAGATAGTTAACGCTGCCACGGGCTGGGGGATGAGCCTCTGGAGCTTGATGAAGGCGAGCGAGAGAGCTTTCAACCTTGCAAGAGCCTTCAATGTTCGAGAAGGTTTTAAGCGCGAAGAAGACGTGTTGCCGCCAAGGTTTTTCGAGGAGTTAGAGTTCGGCTCTAGGAAGGGACAGAGGATTAAGAAGGAGGAGTTTGACAAGGCTGTTAAACTATTCTACGAGATAGCCGGCTGGGATGAGGAGGGGAGGCCGACGCCAGGAAAGCTTTACGAGCTGGGATTAGACTATGTTGTTGCAGAACTGTATAAGGGTTAAAGTGAAATACTTAGCCCCTCTTTTCCAATCACTAACCGGGTTGGAAAGCGAGGAATTAATGCTGGAAAAAGGAACCAAGCTGAGGGATTTACTAAAGGAGCTGGCTCGTGCACACGGTGAAGAACTCGGTAAATGGTTTTTCAGCGAGGATGGAAGACTGAACCAGGGAACCCTCATCATAGTTAATGGTTCAATAGTTCACGATTTTGACAAGGATTTGAGCGACAAGGATGAGGTTGTGTTGACAATACCCTTTGACGGAGGATGATGCTGGTTTTAAGTGTAAAAAACATTGTTCTCCTACCACCATCTCTCCACCACGACCTTCCTATCAGTGAAGAAATCGACAACATCGATTTGCGGATGATGGCTTCCTAATCCTGCTAATCGTCTACCTCCGAAAGGAAACCAGCCCACCGGGGCTGCTATACCAATGTTTACTCCTACATTCCCCACGTAGACGTTGTGCACGAATTCCCTAGCCCACTTACCGTTTCTCGTGAATATTACTGCAGTATGATGATATTTGTTCTTATTCACGTACTCAACAGCCTCTTCAAGGGTCTCCGCCCTCATCAAATTAGCCACGGGGCCGAAGATCTCTTCGCGGGCAACCTTCATATTAGGGTTCACATCCTCGAGGACTGTGGGTCCGAGATAGAACCCTTTCGGGAATTCAGGGTTCACGTAATTTCTCCCATCAAGGACTGCCTTGGCGCCCTCGCCGAGACCGGTCTCGATCATCCTGATCACGTTTTCCCTGTACTTCACACTTGCCATCGGACCCATTTCAGATTCTTCGTCGAGACCGTGGCCTATTCTAATCTTCTTAGCTGAGTCTACAAACGCGTTCCTAAATTCCTCGTAAAAGTCTGAACCCCCTACTACTACAATGTTCTGTATCCCCAGGCATCTCTGCCCCGTGTTGCCGAATTTAGCGTCTCGCAGCGCGTTTATGGTTTTATCCATGTCGGCATCAGGCATGACGACCGCGTAGTTTGAAGCGCCTCCGCCTGCTAGAAATCTTTTTCCATGCTTAGCTGAGAGCTCATAGAGTCTCAGAGCTGCGTCGCTCGTGCCCACGAAGGCTGTTCCCTCTATTAACGGATGGGTTACCAAGTACTCTCCGTTCCTGTGATCAGTATACACCAGGTTTACAACCCCTGGGGGTAACATGTTGGTGAGAAGCTCAAGCGTGACAGCTATTGGCAGTGGGGTTGTGCTACTTGCTTTAACAACCAGAGTGTCGCCTAGGACGAGGGCGTAGGGTATGAACCAGAAAGGTATCATTATTGGAAAGTTGTAAGGGCTTACAACAGTGAAAACACCTAACGGCTCCTTAATTAGAGTTTCATCAATTCCCTTAGCTATCTCGTGCTGGTATTCTCCTTTCGCTAGTGAGTAGGCTACTGAGATAGCGGCCTCCACGTTTTCTATCGCCCTTTTCACATCGCCACGAGACTCCCGTAGGAGTTTTCCATGATTCTGCGTGTTCACCCGGGCCAGCAACTCCTTGTTCTCCTCGAGAATGTGTTTAATTTTGAATAAATACTGGGCTCGCTCAGGCATCGGCAAGGTGCTCCAGGACTTGAAGGCTTCGTACGCTGACTCGACAGCCTCGTCCACTTCCTCCTTGGTCACTAATGGTACTTTCCCTATAGCTTTCCCTAAACCTGGATCATAAAAGTCTAGGTAAGTGTTGGTGCCAGATTCGATCCATTTACCGTTTACGTAGATTTTCAGCACTCCATACTCGGATTTCGGCGGCTGTAGCATTGACCCCACAGGCTTCACACCTTTAAAACCTCTTTCAGCGACTCCTCCAGCAAGTCAAGGCCTTTCTCCAATATCTCCTTCTCAATGGTTAACGGGGGATGTAGCCTGATAACGTTGTGGTATAGGCCAGCTTTCAGTAGCAGTAAGCCCTTGTCTCTCGCTTTATCGATCACTTTCGAGGTCTCACTGGATGCGGGTTCTTTTGTTTTACGATCCTTTACCAGCTCTATTGCCTGCATGACGCCGAGCCCTCTAACATCACCCACTATCTCATACTTCTCGTAGAGTTCATTCAGCCTTTTCCTAACCATCTCACCCAGTTCCACAGCTCTTTCCGGTAACCTATCCCTCTGCATTACCTCGATGACTTTCAAAGCCGCCGCGCATGAGACGGGGTTGCCTCCGTAGGTGCCTCCGAAGCTTCCGGGGTGGGTTTTCTCCATCAACTCCTTCCTTCCTACGACTGCGGATAGGGGAAGCCCATTAGCGATCGCCTTAGCCGTAGTCATTATGTCCGGCTCAACCCCGAAGTTTTCTATGGCCCAGAGCTTCCCGGTTCTACCCCAGCCTGCCTGTACTTCGTCATCTATGAGGAGCACATTGTTTTCCTCAAGGAATTTTTTAAGCTCTCTTACATAATCCAACGGGGCTACCACGTATCCTCCTTCTCCTTGCACGACTTCAATGAGGAATCCAGCCGTTCTCTCAAGGGGGACTCTTGTATTGATAAACCATTTCTTAACGTAATCTAAGCAGGCTAATCCGCAACCAGGGTATTCCTGTTTAAACGGGCATCTATAGCAGTAAGGGTATGGTATTAGCTCAACCCCTGGTGGTAGGGGGTCGAACCCTACCTTGTAGGGTTTCCATTTACCCGTTGCAGATAGCGCGAACCCGTACGCGCCCCTCCCGTGGAAACTATTCTCATATGAAACGATATAGTATCTACCCGTGACCTGTCTCGCTATCTTGATAGCGTTGTCGACGGCTTCAGACCCGCTGTTTTGAAACAGTACTTGTTTCTCGGAAACGCCCGGAGCTATTTTAGCCAGCTTCTCCGCTAACTCAGCGCACGAGGGATAGTTAGTGACCATGAAGCAGGTGTGCCATAGCTTCTCTAACTGTTCCGTGACGGTTTTTACCAACTCAGGGTTAGCATGCCCTAAGCTGGTAACCCCTATTCCACTGGTGAAATCCACGTATTCCTTCCCGTTAATATCGTAGAGAAGAGCGTTCCGGCCTTTCACAATCGTGATAGGATGGGCTAGTGAAACACCTTTCATAATGTATTTTTCACGCTTTTCTAAGTAAGGATCTAATTTCACCAAGTATCCACCGGTTAATGTTCTTTATTAGACAGAAATAAACTGTTTCAACTTGAATTTTAGAAAAAGTTTAAAATTATTCGCTATTAAATTAGTAATGTGTTCAAAATGAGGAGAAGGAAAGAGCTTGATGAAATAGATCTGGCTATTTTGAAACACCTACAGGAAAACCCTAAGCTTCGCGTTAGAGAGTTGGCGAAGGTTTTGAAAATACCTAAGTCTACCATATACCACAGGCTGAGACAGTTAGAGATGAGCAGGATAATTAAAAAGTACGGGGTTATCCTGGACAGCGATAAACTAGGATACGAGTATTTTATAGTCATGCATGTTAGGGCTAAGTATGGTCCGAAGTATCATGAAGAAGTAGGCAGGTTCCTGGCTAAAAACCCATATGTTCAATCAGTGTACTATGTGCTGGGGGACGTGGATTTCATAGTAATTGCAAAGTTCCCGTCGAAACCTAAGTACATGGAGTTTTTAGAGGAACTGATAAACTCCCCCATGATCGAGAGATCGTCAACCATGGTAGTGGCGAAAGTGGTTAAAGAGGAAACTTATTTGCACATAGAGATACCGGAGCAGCCAACTACTCAAAACACCCTCCGGGAAGCAGGTTAGAGCTAGCTTACTGTAGCCGTGCTTCACGTATTTTTGGTTTTCTACTGCTTGGTGAATTTGGGCTTTAGCTTAACAGGTTCTTCAGGGAATTGGAGAAAAGGTTTGAAAAAATACCTATATAGATTCTTCTATCGCGATCGCTTCCGTTGCCCTACCTTTCATCTCCGCTGCCACGATGTTTGCTACCTCCAGTGTTTTCTGAATATCATCTCTCGTGTGCATTATTGAAATCGTCCACTGCTCGTCGTAAGCCATTGCCTGAGGTATTATCCCCCTTATCACCATGCCGAGAGTCCAAACGTACCAAGGTCCCCACTTGACTTTCAACACGAAGTCTCTCCAAGTATTGATTTCCTCCCTTGAGAAGTAGATGGTGCCCTTGTTGGCTACTTGGACAACATGGGCTTCAAACCCCTTGTCCTCTATAATATCCCTGTAGCCTTTCGCCAGCTCCTCACTTAGCTTGTGCGTGTACGCTAGATTTGACTCCGTGAGCAGTTCTGTCAGCGTTACGTATGCGGCGTAAACTGATAATGGATTAGCGTTGAACGTACCTCCATGGGGGACTTTGCGAGGCCCAACCAGCTCGAGCAGTTCCTTGCTAGCTAGTACAGCAGCAAAGGGGAAGCCGCCGCCTATTGCTTTCGCCGCTACCATTATATCTGGTTTAACCCCGAAATACTCCTGGGCACCCCTATACCACATACCTGATGTTTTAACCTCGTCAAATATCAGTAAGCTGTTGTATTCGTTAGCGATTTTCCTGAGGAAGACCATGAAGTCTTTCTTAGCGGGGACAACCCCCATGTTCATGGCAACAGGTTCCATGATGATCGCGGCAATATCGTTTCCATGTACTTTCATTATCTCTTCAATCGCTTCAGCATCATTCCAGGGCGCAACCACCACGTTTTCAGCCAACTCTTTCGGAACTACATGGTAGGGAAAGCCTGTTGGGACCGACCTGGGCTTCTTAGGGTGTCCAGCATGCTTTAAATCGGGTTTAACCCCTACCATTAACAGCTCGTGTGAGCCGTGATAGTGTCCTTCGAACTTGAGTATCTTGCTTCTCCCAGTTGCTACTCGGGCAAGCCTTATGGCTAGAAGGGTTCCCTCAGAACCTGTGTTGGAAAATCTAACCATGTCGAACCCGTACCTGCGGGTCACAACCTCGCTTAACTTACAGCTTAACTCTGTCTCATAACCATATATTGTCCCCTCATCCATTTTCTGCTTCACTTTCTCGAGAAGCACGGGATTTGCGTGGCCCACTACGAGAGCGCCGAAAGCCATGGTGTAGTCTATGTACTCATTGCCGTCGACATCCCAGACTCTTGAACCCTTGGCTTTCTGCAGCATCAAGGGGTGGGGCTCGAACACTCTCCAATTACTATGAACTCCGTACGGGGTTAGCTTCCGTAGTTTCAACCATATTTCTCTCGACTTAGGAGTTTTCTCAGAGAATTTGCTGACATATTCCTCGGTAAGGGTTTTTTCAGACAAATGTTCCACCAATATATGTTTTCAATGGTCAGAAAATAAACTAATTCATAATCTTATTGGAAATATTCCAATTTCCCCTCGCTATTTTGCCAAGGTTTTAAGAAAGCTAGGTGCAATGGTTGAGAAAAAAGAAGAGGTTATTGCTTATTCAACCTGTAATAGCTCTCTACGAACTGTTTCGACGGTGGAGGCGTTAGCAAGGAGACTGTGATTAGCGTGGCTACGGCGATTAGAGAAGGCAACGTCCCCTCCCAGAGACCGAACGGGTTGTGCGGTGCTTCAGGCCAGATAACGTAGGTGAATAAGAGGAGCGAAGCGAAACCTGCCAGGTAGCAGGCGAAACCTCCGTACTTGTTCGCTCTCGGCCAGAGCAGCATTATCATGGTAGGCCATGCTATCACGGCGTATGCTGGCCAGGCCAACTCGTATCCGATAATAACCATTGGCGCTTCAGGGTTTAATGCTGGCAGGATGCTTATTAAGGCAACGGCAATCACCACGAGGTTGGTAACCATCTTCCTCGAGCGCTCGGATATTTTCAACCCTAAGGCTTTCTCTATTATGTCAACATCCACTATTGAGGATGCTAGAAGTAGCATTGTATCGATCGTCGACCTTGTTATAGCGATGAGCCCAATTATTATCAATATGAGTATCGGCCCATACCCGAAAAGCTGAATGAAGAGTAGTGGCACATAGCCTTCCACAACTTCGACCTCAGGCAGGCTTGAACCGAACAATGCTAGAATACCCAGTCCCAGCAACAAGGGGGATACAAAAGCTCCAAGGAAGAAACCGGCATTGGAGCCCAAGCCCCCGACCAACACTGCCTTGCTATCTTTTGAAGCATAGAAAGCTGTCACCAAGTGAGGTATAAACAGCCACGACAATCCGTAAACAAGCAGCATTGTTAAAAAGTATTGGGTTGGCTGGGTTTTCTGAAAGACTTGTGGAGCGATTTCCGAGGTGTATGCACTCCAGGCTAGGTTGCTGAAGCCTCCCCAGTAGGTTAGTGTAGCGTAGATCATTGCTATGAAGGCCACTATGAACGCGACCCCTGAGATGATGTTAGCGTATGCTGCAGCCCTGAAGCCTCCCATTAACAAGTAAATGATCATGAAGATCACGTAGATTGCCAGGAATGCTTGATAAGGGATCTCACCTCCTGTTGAGGCGGACAGGACTCCAGCCGCGGGGATGTAGATCATGCCTATATAGATAATAGTGGCATAGAATATCATTAACGATATGAGTATTCTGAGCGGTTTCTCGAACCCACCTACCCTGTGCACTATAAGGTCTGTCGGGGTCACGTAATTGTGCAGTTTAGCCGCCCTGTATATCCTCAGCGATACAAGCGGGAAGAGCGCTACAAAGCTTAGATAGAAGATCATCTCCATAACCCACCATTCAAAACCCTCGCTCACTATGACCGCGGGCATTCCAACGAACTCCCATGCCTCCATGTAAGTCGCCATATAGTGAAATACTATTGTCAGCGCTGACAATGTCCCTCCGGCCACGTAGAATTCGCGGAGCCCTGTTTTAAGCCTCCTAGAGGCTACGTATCCCGCAATCAACATGGTAATGTAGAAGCCTATTAACGTGGAGAGTACAATCCACGACCACTGGGATAGGTTCATGACTTCACGCCTCCCTCAGGCTTCTTAAACGCTTTCTGAGTACACTGTAGTAGACTGTGAAAACCAGGAAGTTCACTACGAGCCAGGTCGAGGCAATCATTAACGCTCCTACCACCGGCTTCGGCAGGTCGAGTATACTACTACTTGGTTCCCACACAAGGAGGTTTTCAGACACATACCAGACTAAGCCCGTTACGAAGACCAGGTAGACTATCCACAGATACTCCCACTTCATAGGAGTTGGAGGTATTACATCGACATCGTTAGGAATGTTTCTATCTTCCTGCACACTCATATATCAACCCAGTCTTGACATTTCTATTGAGCAATATTTAGTTGAAACATGGTGATTTTTGGACATTGAACAATCATTATTCAATTATAGTTAAAACATCTCCATGGAGTACTTGTTACCTTGTTAAATATTGCTTAATCCTCTAACTAATATTGTGGTGGGTTCGTCTTGATTTATCCTGCTCAGACCCTACTCCGTGTCGACATGTCTTCAGGCAAGATTGAGGAAGAGGAATTACCTGACAGCATAGTGGAGAAGTTTATCGGTGGTAAGGGATTAGCTACTTACTACCTGTATAAGGAGGTGAAGCCGGGGATTAACTCGTTGTCCCCGGAGAACAAACTATTCATCTTTTCAGGGCCGCTAGCATTCATCTATCCGACGTTCACTAGAACGGTCGTTGCCTCTAAGTCGCCGCTCACGGGACTTTACTGCGACAGTAACGCGGGAGGCTCCTTCGCAATAGAGTTGAGGAGGGCTGGCTACATAGGGATAGCTGTCGAGGGGAAGAGTGATGGTATGAAGTGCTTGGAGATTACGAGGGAGGGAGGCAGGCTAATGGATTGTGAGCATCTCAGAGGGAAGACGACTTACGAGGTTGGAGAGTACTTCAGGGATTACTCAGTGTTAACGATTGGTCCAGCTGGCGAGAACTTGGTAAGGTTTGCTAACATACAGATAGACTTAAGGGAAAGCCCGAAGACCCGTCCCGGAGTTGCTGGCCGCGGAGGCCTGGGAGCGGTAATGGGCTCTAAGAATTTGAAGGCGGTGGTAGTGAAAGGGTGGCTTAGAGCTGACGACCTTGCCGGAGGCGTTGACAAGGAGTTGCAGAAGGAGCTGACCAACAAGTACTTGAAGATGCTTATGGAGGACGTCGCCCCAGGAATAGGTGTGGGCGGAAACCTCCCTGTTCTAAGAGTAACGGCAGAGTCGAAAATCCTGCCTGTTAAAAACTTCCAGCTAGGATCTCATGAGAAATGGCCGGAGCTAGCTGATGATGCATGGGGGAGGATCACTGTTAAGAGAATAGCCTGCCCAACATGCCCCCTTAAATGTGGAACAACCGTGGTGGAAAACAGCTCCACCACCGAGAGAATAGAATATGAGACCGTTGCCATGAACGGTTCCAACTTACTAATATTCGACAGGAAGGCTTTAATCAAGATCAACACGGTTCTCAACGCGTTGGGCATGGACTCGATAACCATGGGGAACATTGCGGCGGTTTTAATGGAGTTGAGTGAAAAAGGCGGCTTGCGCGAATACAAGTTGCAATGGGGGGATGTGGAAGGCTATGTTAAACTAGTCTACGATGTAGCGTACAGGAGAGGGATAGGCGAGATTCTCGCTGAGGGTTTGGCGAGTGCTTCTAAAACCCTGAAGGCTGAAGAATACGCTCTGCACGTTAAGGGGCTTGAAATCCCGGCTTACGATCCAAGGGGTGTTGTAGGGATGGCGCTAGCGTACGCAACTGCTGATAGGGGAGGAGACCATTTGAGAGCCTGGACGGTGGCTGCTGAAGTCTCATCAAAGCTTACCATGGAGGAACTAGTTAACCTGACAAAGTATCTCCAAGATAGGAACGCTGCATTATGGACTCTGGTTGCATGTGACAACATACCCGGTAACTCTGTTAAGCCGCCTGATGAAATGATCAGAACCTATATTAAAATGTTAAACACGATAGGATTCAACTATGATATGGAAGAGTTCCTGAAAACAGGTGAGAGAATATACAATCTTTCAAGACTATTCAATGTCAGAGAGGGTGTCAGCAGGAAGGATGACTCGCTACCTCCGAGATTCCACCAGCGCAGGGAAGATACTGGTTGGGTGGTGACAAGGGAGGATTTCGAGAAAATGCTGGACGCATACTATGTTAGAAGGGGATGGGATTCCAACGGGGTCCCGTTAAAGGAGACGCTGGATAAGCTTGGTTTAACCTCTATTGTTTAATTTTTCACACCCTAATAGATCGGGCTCGGGCTGGTTTAATGACAATCATAGTACGTCTCTACGGTGCTCTTAAAGATGTTGCAGGAAGAGAGGTATTAGCGCTCGAGCCTAAAAACCATTCCTTGATTCTTATTGACTTAATCAAGGAGATTTTGAGAATACATCCACCCCTCAACGAGTTCATCACTATCCGTGATGAAAGAATAGAAGTTAAGGGCTTAACCATACTCGTAAATGGAAGGCATGTAATGTTCCTAGGCGGGGACACTGCAGTGGTGAATGATGGTGATGTTGTAGATATTCTGCCCCCTCTACACGGAGGGTGATAGCGTCTCCAGGAATAATGCTTGGCACTTTTCAATTATCCAAATGCATAGTTATAGTTAAGCAAGCAGGAAACCATTCACGTGGATTACCTCAACAGGTCTAGCTGAAACATTGGTTGATGAGTATGGAAAACCGTGAGGCCTGGTGCTGAACTCTTTCTCGCTTAATCTAAATCCCTTACTTCACCCTGGACAGCTTCCCCGGCCTCGGCATGTAGTATTCTCCGCTTTGAATCAGCTTCTGAATCTGTTCGAGCACGAGCTCCCTGTCAAAGCCTTTCTCCACAGCCTTCTTAACGAGCTCACTTCTCTCTATCTCGCCTACCTCATCCAGCAGCTGATCCATGAATGCTTTCAAAGCCTTTATCTTCTCTCTTCTCGCAGCCGAAATGCCTGTCTCCAAAATATCTATGTCCAGAGTTTTGGATTCAATATCGTATCCTACTTTGACAAGGGTGTTAAGCGTAAGCCTGATTGCTTCCTGAGCATCCTCCTCGGTTGCCTTCTGCTTCAAAGCCATTTTAGCATGGGCTTCGGTAAGCCTTATCAATGCTTCAAGCTGCCTCGGGGTTATCGCGATCGCGGTCGGCTTCCCAGCCTCCGCTGGCACCGATGCCATTCTCATGCTGACGTAGAAGTCTTCAAGCAGCTTCTTAGCCTCAGGCGTCAGCTGGGGTCTTATATATCTTCTCGCGTAGCTAACATATTTTTTCAGAAGTTGAGGATCGATCTGAGGCCTCGCCTTCTCAATATCGCTGTGAACCTCTAGTATGTGCTTCGCCAGCAACCTATCCCTTTCCTTGTTCGGAATATCCTGGATGACGAATATCAGGTCAAACCTTGAGAGGATTGTTGGAGGGAGATCAATGTTCTTGCTAACAGGCTGGGTTAAATCATATCTTCCAAACTTAGGGTTGCCGGCGGCCAAGACAGAGGCCCTTGCGTTAAGCCTTGCCACTATCCCAGCCTTGGCTATGCTGACGGTCTGCTGTTCAAGGGCTTCGTGAATAGCGCTCCTATCCTCCTCCCTCATCTTATCTATTTCATCGATGCATGCTACTCCCCCATCTGCTATCACAAGCGCACCTGCTTCAAGATAGTACTCGCCTGTGGTCTTCTCCCTTAACACTGTCGCGGTTAAGCCGGCGGCAGTGGATCCCTTACCGCTGGTGTATAATCCTCGGGGAGCAATTCTTGAAGTATACTGTAGGAGCTGGGATTTAGCAGTGCCGGGGTCGCCTACGAGTAGGACGTGTATATCTCCCCTTATCCTAGTCCCGTCCTCCATGATCTTGGGAACACCGCCGAATAGGAGGAGGGCTATGGCTTCCTTCACATCCCAGTGCCCATATATTCCTGGGGCAATGCTCGCAATGATCTTCTCCCTGATCCACGGGTCTCTGGCAAGCTCCTTAATCTTCTCCTCATCCTCCCTTGTAATCTCTATCTCCTCGAGAATCTTCTGCTGAACATCAACATGGTTAGCGTCCACGTAGAAGGAGAATAATGGTTTAAGCCCGATCGGTTTCTGGAGGGAGGCTATAGGGGCTACCCTTAGCACCCCGGTAACGATCACCCTGTCCCCTGGCCTTGCGACATCGATTAAGTCTCCGGTTAGAATGACTTCAACGCTCCTGGGCATCTGGCCGGGCGGTATCTCCTCAGGCTTCTCCTGAACCACTATTTTCTGCCAATCTATGAATTTGCTTTTCTCCGGCACAAGCTCCAATCTAACTGGGCGGTGACAATGTAAGCAGTAAGGAGGTCTTTCAAGCCTCTCCCCCATCTCTCCTTTCTCAGGATAGAGGAATTCATGCAACTCCCCAGTATCCGGGTCCACATGCCTATAGTATGCTTTAACAATCCTAGCCTCCACTCTTGAGACTCTTGTAACGATTCCTTCGAGAGCGACGAGCTTGCCGATGTGCTCGCTGTTCAGCTCTCTTATTTTGAAAATCCTTGGAGGGTTGCGGAATCTAGGGTAGAATTTCTCAACAGTTTCAGCATACTCAGGGTAGCTCTTCCTCATTATCTCCATAATAGCTTGACTCGCGATTTCTAAACCCTTGTCAGGATTCTCGGAGATGAACCTGGCGAGCTCCCTGTTGAAAAGGATGATATCGTCGAAGTCGATGACAAGGCTTTTCTGATTCATGTAGACCATGTGTCTTATTCTCTCCTGATACTTAGCAACACCATCCCTGGTTTGAAATCTTTCAAGGAATTTGCGAAACTCTATTAAAGAGTCGAACTCTTTATCCTTTGAGGATTGAACCTCCATGTTTACCCCTCATGCGGAGATTTTTGAGATGTAGGTTGAGAATGGTTTTCAAATCAAGGTATAGTTGTTTCTCCTCCTCGCTCATTTTTTCGCTAATATCCTGCGGAATATCCATCAGGTTGAGAAGGTTAATGATCTTCGTAATTCTTTCCCTAGTTAACGCATCGTAGAACTCGCTGTATGATTTAAGTGTTTCAGCCTGGGCTCTCCAGTCCGGGCTGGTTCTCAAGCTTTCCTCAAGCTTGCTGATTACCTGCTTCAACCTGTTGTAGAAGTACCCGTTCAGCTTGGTTAGTTGCGGCTTCTTCGACTGGGTTTCCTCGAGGTAGACTATCTGTGACAACTTCTCCACGGTAACATCCGGCTCCTTAACCCTGCACACGTTCATCGATTCAAGCCTTGAAGCCATCCACCTGGGCACAGTGTACTCTGAGCCTTTCATCAGCTCCACGTAGCTCTCTTCGAGAAAAATCTTCAAACCATCAGATACGACTTCAATCTTCACGCTTTCCTCCTGAAAATCCCTGCTCATGAACTTGAAAACCAGTTCTTCAACCAGTTCGAGTAGACCGGTCAATTTAACAGCCCTTAAACAGTGATTTGTGGAAATCTCTTTATTTACCAATCAATCCATTATTATAGGATTGGATTTAAACCGTTGAGCCAGAGGTGGAGTGTTTGAGCGAGATAGAGCTTCTCTGGACCGAAAAATATAGGCCGAGGACTTTGGACGAGGTTGTGAACCAGTCGGAGATTGTTGCTAGGCTTAAGAAGTTTGTTTCAGACAGGAACATGCCCCATATGCTTTTCGCCGGCCCTCCGGGTACTGGGAAGACTACGATGGCTCACTGCCTCGCTCACGATCTCTACGGGGATAATTACAGGCAGTTCATCCTAGAGCTTAATGCTTCGGATGAGAGAGGTATAGAGGTTATTAGGAGCAAGGTTAAAGAGTTCGCCAGGACCCGTGTTATGGGAGAGGTGCCTTTCAAAATAATCCTGCTTGACGAAGCCGACAACATGACTGCTGACGCTCAGCAAGCGTTGAGGAGGCTCATGGAGCTTTACACAGCGTCAACGAGATTCATATTGATAGCTAACTACCCGAGCAAGATCATAGAGCCCATCCAGAGCAGGACAGCGGTTTTCAGGTTTACCCCGTTGAAAAGGGAGGATGTTGTTGAAAGATTAAAGTACATATGCAGTAATGAAAAGGTTAAGTGCCATGAAGACGCGTTAAACACTATCTTTGAGCTTTCAGAAGGAGACATGAGGAGAGCTATAAACATTCTTCAAGCATCAGCAGCGCTGGGCGAGGCAACCGTTGAGAACGTCTACAAGGTTGTCGGGCTCGCACACCCCCGTGAGGTTCGCGAGATGATTCAGCTAGCTCTCTCAGGCAACTTCGCCGAGGCTAGAAACAAGCTTAGAACCCTTATGATCACCTATGGTTTAAGCGGGGTAGACGTTGTCAAGCAAATACACAAGGAGATATTCAGCAGTGACATAAAGATTCCTGATGAGATAAAGATCGTGATAGCCGACCTCGTAGGCGAGATCCAGTTCAGGCTTGTAGAAGGCGCTGACGACGAGATACAGTTGAACACTCTCTTAGCGAGGCTAGCCTTGATAGGCAAGAAGTTTAAGCCAGGGTGAAGCCTTGAGCATAGCACTCCCATGGATTATTAAGTATAGGCCGAAGACGATAGATGATGTTGTAAACCAGGAGGAAGCGAAGCAGGCTTTTCTAAACTGGTTGGACAACTGGGGTAAGCCAGGCCAGAAGAAGGCAGCCCTCCTGCACGGGCCGGCTGGGTGCGGGAAAACCAGCCTGGTGGAGGCGGTTGCCCGTAGTAGAGGATACCAATTGTTTGAGATGAACGCGAGCGATTTCCGGCGTAAAAGCGATATCGAGGGAATTGCAAGAATTGCTGCACAGACCTCGGGTTTGGCAAGCAAGAGGAAGATAATCCTTCTCGACGAGGTTGACGGGATTAACACGAAGGCTGATGAAGGAGGTATTGAAGCAATCATAGAGTTGATCAATGTGTCCAGGAACCCGGTGGTAATGACCGCTAACAACCCGTACTCTAAGAATCTTCTACCGCTCCGCCAAAACGTGCTGGAAATACCTATGAAGAGATTGACTGAGACCAATGTCGTAGCGGCTTTGAAGAAGATATGTAGTGCCGAGAAGATCGAGTGCAACGATGAAGCATTGAGGGAGATCGCGAAGAGGAGTGAGGGAGATTTGAGAAGCGCTATCAACGACCTCCAAGCTATCGCAGAAACCTATGGGAGGGTAACCCTTGAGCTTGTTAAATCCTTTGTAGTCTACAGGGATAGGCAGTACGCCCCGTATGAGGCATTGCAGAAGCTGTTTAACGCTAAATACTTGTTCCAGGCGAGAGACGCTCTCACTTCAACCGATCTCGACTACGATGAATTATTCCTATGGCTGAACGAGCACATTCCCACATACTACGAGGACCCGGAGGAAGTGGTGAGAGCTTATGAAGCCTTAAGCAGGGCTGATGTTTACTATGGAAGAATAATCAGAAGGGGACAATGGGATCTCTTATCATACATGTATGATATGATGGGGCCTGGCGTAGCCTTTGCCAGGAAGGTTTACAAGTATAGGTTCAAACCCTTCAGAGCCCCTGTCAGGAAGAGGCAGCTGAGCGAGACCAGGAGGTCGAGAGAGGTGAGAGAGGCCCTTGCAGAGCACCTTGCCTCAAGGCTTCTAGCAAGCAAGGCAACCGTTAAGACCGAGGTGATCCCGTACCTGCAAGTGATTTTCAAGTATAATCCAAGGTATGCAGCCAGGATTGCGAGAGGCTACAGCTTGAGCGAGGAACACATCAATTGGCTAGCAGGGTCCAAGGCATCCGAGGTAACCGGCTATATGAAGAGAGGCGAGAAGGCGCGTGAGAGAAGAAGGGAGGGTTAAAGCCCTAGCTGAATCTTCTTTCTAATCAACTCGTCAAGGTATCTTTCCAAAACGTCGAGAGGGCCGTAGGGCAGGGTTATTAAGGTTGACCGCCCTCTCTGGCCCTTCCCGCTTGAACGTGCCTGTATAATGCCCGCCCGGCTCAGGTTCATAACGTATTCGTAAACCTGGGTATGCTTTCTCGGCGCCTCACCATAGAATTCACACACAGCATTGTACTCGTCCTCAACCTCCCCCATTTTCAGCTCGCTTCGACCGGTTTTCCTAAGAAGCTTTACAATGCTGAGAAGTATGAGTAGTTCGTGAATCGGGCTGTCCCTTATGGCTTCGCTCACGGTTAGTATTTCTCTCGAAGTACTCATTATAGCCTTCCTAACATCCTCAACGGTTATCCGGCTCCTTCCCTCAGCTTCAGCAGAGCTGCCGGCTACGTGAAGTATTTCTAAAGCATGCCTGGCGTTGCCTCCCCCACCCTTATCCCAGCCTTCGAAGTCCGCGATGAATTTTAATACTTCATCATCGTAGCTTCCCTCATACATGGATTCCCCTGCCCTGTACTTTAGAATGTCGAATAATTGTTGAGAAGTGTAAGGATTCAGCTTCACCAAGTGTCTCAGCAGGTATCCCTCCGTTGTTGGGTCGAGGAAGCCTAGTTTCACAGGGTCTATAGCTATGAAGATGAAGTTTAGCCTTCTAAACAATTCCTCCGCGTCATACGTTCTCACTATGAAGTATACCGCGTCAGGCCCGGATATGTTGGCGAAGTAGTGGAATTCGTCTAGAGTTATGATAGCGTACTCATCCCTCTCGTCCAGGTGGTTTAGGATGAGATCGTACATCTCCTTGCTTGAGAGCCCCCTAGGCGGCACCGGAACATCTAGTTGTCTTCCAATGTCGGCTATAACGTTGTAAAGGCTTCTATTCCTGTGGCAGTTAACGTGCGCGTATCTCACCCTATATCCTTTCTCAGCGGCAAGCCGGGTGAAATCCCTGCCGAAAACCTTGGCTAAAGCGGTTTTACCTGTTCCAACTCTCCCGGTTATCAATACTCTCTGAGAGATGGAACCCGGGGTTGTGACCAAGTGCTTGAAGTAGCTTGCAAGAGCTTTCAGCTCCTTATCCCTGTGCGGAAGCTGGCCTGGTATGTACTCGGGGGATAGGCTTTCACGGCTTTTGAAAATGCTCGGTTTTTCAAGCTCCTCCTCGATGATCTTCCACGTATCCCTGTTCTCCAAATAAACCACGCCGAAACTTTCACTTATCTATATTCCACACGATATTTAAAAACCGGTTCGCAATACCCTAATCCACCGTAGACGTTGAGACTAACGGTTTCAATGAAGAGGCAGGTCGGGGATTCAGGCGAGTGCTCGACACCTCTCTCCTTCAGAAAGTTTATAAGCCTGTTCCATAAGGCTTCGCTGTAACCTCTCACCCCTCTTACCCGTAGTTTCAACTTAACCATTCGGAGACCCTGGAGCAGGCTGTCCACGCACTGGAGGAAGTGGTCGAAGTCTTCAATCAAACCAGTGCACTGCACAGGTATAATGTTTTCTACAAACCCGTACTCCCTGAAAACCACTGCTCTGTAAGCCCTATCTGGTGTCAAAACCCTACTATACACTAGTAGCACTCCTGGATACGGGGTTTTCTCAATCCTCAGCTCAGGGTCTTTCCTGAAGACAATATTACCCACCTCTTCCTCACACCACTCATCGCATCCCTGCCTACATGTAACCAATAAAACAGGGTTTTCCGTGCGCGATCCTCCCTCCGACCTGGCTGGTTTCCCGTTAAACCATCTCTATTACACTATATTACCGCATGGAAATACTTAACCTTGAAACAAATTCCTCGCACGTGACCGATCCTACAGCTTTAGCGTCCTTCAAGCCTTAAACAACCGTGTGCTACGCTCAAATGGTGAGAGGTAATAGGAAAAGATAGTATATCAGGGTGTTCACCACCGTCACCAGTACCCCGGCCCTGACAAACTCCTTGAAGGACAAGGTAGTCTTGTATCTCGACTCAAGGTACTCCATAATGATTATGTTAGATGCAGCGCCAAGCGGCATAAGGTTTCCAGCTATGGTAGACATAGAGGCAAGAGCTAGCCATTCAGGAATACTGCTTCCTGTACACCCAATGTTTTTCAAATAACCAATATACAGGTTGACAAAAGGCACGTTGCTGAGGACCTGGCTTATCAGTAGTGATGAGAGAGTTACCGAGGCTATTGATAAAGCGGAGCCGCAGCCCCCGAGGGACAGAAGGTTTAAAACAGGCTGAATAATCCCGCTCCTCCAAATTCCTTCTGTAGTGATGAACATGGTTATGAAAAACATTACAGTGCCCCAGTCAACCCTTAAAAGCGATTCCCGAGGGTTTGTCGTAAATATGTAAATTCCTGCCGCGATAACGAATGGGATGAAACCCTTCTCGCTGATATGAGGCATCCCGTACAAGGCTAGGAAATCGTTGACTACGAGTGCGATGATCGCTGTAACCAGTCCGACAAGGGCTAGCACAGCATCCCTCCTAGATCTCAAGTACTCTGATGGTATTGAGGCTATCTCAATTCTCTCATTTCTAATACCATAGATTTTTATCAAGAGTAGCGGGGTTACGATAAGGTTTACAAGCGTGGGGATTGTTAAATAGTACATGAAGACTGGGAAAGGGGCTTGAAGACCGCTGTTAATGCTTATCAACATGTTCTGAGGGTTCCCTATAGGCGTCATTACTGAGCCTATCGTTAAGGAGAAGGCGAGCAGTATAAATGAGAAGGATAGCGGTGTTTGAGCGACTCTTGCCACCGTGTACGCGATAGGAGGCCCCATCAAGGCCACGGTATCGTTCACGGTGAACGCGGCGAGTAGTCCGTAGAGAATTGAGGAGCCGAGGATTAAGCCGTATCGGCTTCTAAACCTCGAGATGAACGCGTAGGAAATATACTCTAAAAGCCCCGAGGATTCTGCAAGTCCGACTATGCTAAACATTCCGATCAGGAAGAGAATGACATTTAAGTCGATTATAACCCCGAGCTCATCCAATGAGACAAGCTCTGTTAAAACACTAATAAATGATGCGAAAGCCATGAAGCTCCAAATAGGGATTCTGAGAAGCCTTGTCCTAGCGACTAAGGGTAGGATAATCAGTAATACTAGTAGAGCACCTATTGCTTGATGGAATCCCATATCCATAAGCAAACCCTCTCAACAAGCATTCACTACTTGTTGATACTGCTAATCACTGGGTTATTATGAAGATCTATAAAGAAGTTTAAAACGATCTCGACCCTTTCCTCTGGTGGTCAGCGAGTGAGCTAGGGGAAATACTTTGACAACGAGTGAAATCTCCAGCTTGAACAATTACACAATGCAAACGCGTTAAAGTGCGAAGAAAGCGTTCATTCTATTCGGGGGAATCACTGTGTAGGCTTGCTCCTAGCGATCCACTCTTTCCTATACTTCCACATTGAGGGAGGCGTCCACAGTATCCAGGCTGGAATAGCCTTGATAAACTCGTATGCTTCCTCCCAGCCCTCCAAGCCTAGTTTCTCCGCAAGCTCTTCAAGACCCATGGGTGTTTTCAAATACTCTCTCAACACTGCCAGGACTTTTTCATCTATAACTATTTCCTTATCCCTTACTTTCACGACATATTCTGCAGCACCACTCACGTCAATCACCTTTAAACAGCATAATCCAACCCTGATAATAGTTATCAAGGTTTAAAATTATTGCCTCCTTACAAACTATTTTATACGGGCTCATGTATAATGATTTCCCTGGCGTGAACACCATGAGCTTCCAAATACCTGTTGGAGAAGTATGCGAGGAGGAATTTAAAGTCCTCGATGTTCACACGGCGAAGCATGTTGGAAGCGGGGATGTATCGGTTCTTTCAACACCAAGCATGATCGCGTTCATGGAGGGTGTGGCTTTAAGGTGTCTTCAAAAACACCTCCCCGAGGAATACACGAGTGTTGGAGTCCTCGTCAATGTTAAACACCTTAACCCGGCTCCATCGAATTCTGTGGTGAAGGTGAAAGCCTCAATCACCAGTGTCGAGGGAAGAAAGGTAGTGTTCAGCGTTCAAGCAACATATAAGGACATGGTCATTGGCGAAGGAGTGCATGAGAGATTCATTGTAAACCGGAAGAGGTTTGCCGACAAGATACGGGAGATACTTTCTTCGTAAAAGGCGGTAATGGGGCCGCCGGGATTTGAACCCGGGATCACCGGCGCTCCGGGCTTACCTGGCCAGCGGGGTAATCACCCCAGGCCGGCATCCTAGCCAGGCTAGACTACGGCCCCTATCCTACATGAAAATATTAATGAAGATTTAAAACTGTTTTCATTTCTAATTATCGAATACTTTCGCCTATGTGGTTTAGTATTTAAGCCTTTTGGCATATAATACATTAATTGTTTAATTAAAATCTTCACCTATTACTTGTTGAAAAGTTATGGAGATTTTTAATTGTTTGTTTCAAGTATTATTGGCCCAGTATCTTAACACTCGGTAATACCAAATTAATACCTATCGGTGATCCTGATGCCCGTGCGATACATCTGTGGGAACTGTGGATACATACTCTCCGTGTTCTACGAGGTTGGACAGGATTATTACGGGGTTCCAACGCCCGAGGAGGTTTACAGGATTCACGGCGGGATTTGCCCTAGGTGTAAGCACGATCTCTCTATGCCAAGCCTGAACGATATCCGAATTGCGAGCGCCAAGAAATATGTGGCAGGGAGCAAGATACCTGTTGCTGATAGGAGAGAAGTACCTATTCATCACTAACCTGCTTTTATAAACAATTCTTCTATAATGCTGAAATCATATGTTTTCTTGTAGTGTTTCAATTTCTCAACTACTATTGAAGGATTCCATTTGAAATAATCTATTAATGCTTCTTTAAACGGGGATCTAAATACTAGGTGTGAGAAAACGCTTGTAACATTCCGCGGGGTGTTAGATCTCCTCGCGCTCTCCCAATCGATAAGCACCAGCCTGTTTCCACATACTAGGATGTGGTCGCCGGGCCTGTTCAGCTCTCCATGGTCTATTCTAATTCTGTCTAGAATGTTCAATTTCTCCAGTAATGTTCTGAGCATGGAGGTTAGAACCGGTAAGTCTCCTCTTAAAACACTGTTCTCGACGAAGTCGTCGAAGGGCGTGCAGTCCCAGGGTGGGAAGTACTCTCGGAAAATATAGTCATCATGCTCGATAAACAGTCTTGGAGCTAATCCTGTCTCACAAGCCTGCTTCATCATTAATGCCTCATGCCTTAAACTATCCCTACGGCTGTCAAGCCTCCGAAGCTTCAAAGCTCCTAAGCCATGTCTAGGATGCTTAGCCAGCACGACAACCCCGGAATAGCCTTTTCCAACAAGCCTTAACCCATGGAAGCTCCAGCCTGTTTCAAGTAAGTATGTGAAGCCGTCAGATATGAGATTGTTCAGTCTTTGTTCAAGAACACTGCAGTTTGAAAGTGGGAAGCAGACTATTCTAGCCACGAACTCATCCGGCCTGGCTAGCCAGTGCACTTCGCCATCCACGATGGTTTCTTCAAAACAAACTCCATCAACCAAGCATATCCTCCTTTCTCCGCGATCTCCCTCATTATTTCAGGGCTAAGTTTTGAAACACGGGGGTTCAGAGGTTTTAAATGAGGCGGAGAGTTGTACTCCTTAACTAACTCCTTCAAAGCATCTACTATATCGGATATTTCACGCCTTCTCAACGACCTGAGCCTGCCGTCTTTACCAATCCAGGGGCCGTACTCGTTTTTAGAGTGTTTGGATATGAAGTTTTCACTCCTGTCTTTGATTGTTACCTTGGGTCCAACATACAGCTTGTAGTCTGGAGTGGAGCAGAATGATGCTTCTAACATGATGTAAGCAGTGTCTTTCTCGTTAGACCATGCTGACGAATCTATGACTTCGAAATCACGATTCTCCAGCAAGTTGACAACGTTTGTTTCAACCCGCTGAAGCTCTCCCCAGAGGACATCAGGGGGCGGTGCTTCAGGGAGATCGTATTTCAAAACCACCAAGCACCTATCCGCGGAGTGTTTAACGATCTCGTCCAGCGGAGCCGGCTGGGGCTCGGCGGTGAAGAACTCGATGCTTGGGTTGCTCAGGAAGCATCTTGCGCCCAGGATGAATGTTGAAAGGGTTTTCAGGCTAACGTTAGCGGTAACGTTTCTTAAAGGATCCACGGGGTCCGGCATGTAGATGACGGACTCAGGGTATTTCCTACGCAGCTTCTTTTTCAACACCTCCCAGTCAGCATTATCGAGCGTGTTAATGTATGCTGGTATCTCCCAGTTAGAGGCTTCTTCAAGGGTTCTTCTAAAAGACCTGTATTTTGCAATGAGGAGTTCTACCGCGTACCCGCTGAAACCCTTCGTTTTAAGCTCAGCACCGTACACGCCAATAGTCTTCATGAATTTTTTCAGAAGCCTAACCTGGTCCTTGTCCTCAGGGGTGAGTGTTTTATTAACGTATTGAGTGTGGAACGGGGTTCTATCGACCGCTGACACTATCTTACCAGGGTCTGAGACTTTGAAGGCTGGCACGAGGTCCGCTTCCACACCGTTAAGGAATACTCTCACGTACGGGTGCTCGGCAAACCTCAGCTCGTACTTCCCTATCTCCCTGGCGGCTTCCAATAGTATGTTGAAACCTTTAACTCTAAGCTCTTCCAGGGTCATCGTGGTGGGGAAGAGCACGAAGACGTCTAGATCCCTGTCCCCTGAAAGCCATGTATCATGCGCTATACTACCCTGAAGCGTAACCTCTACCTGAACTCCGGAGCTAGCAGCCTTCTCCTCAATCTTCTCCGCGATCCTTTTGTAAGCGTTCTCAACGAGTTCGTACTCCTCTCTCCTAGGCTTAAGCATTTCTAGAACTTTTTTCTCAACATCCATGTCTTCTCCACCTTTACTGCTTGAACACTTCGCTTTCCTGCTAATCCAGTGCTTTATAGCATATGTCCGTGTAAATAGGTCCTCTCGGAGTGAGCGTGCTCTTCTTTAAAACTATTCTTTCAACAGGGGTTACACCGAAGTCAGCGTCCTTGAATTCATCTACAAGCTTGACAAGCTTATCCACCCCCCTCCCGCTCTTAACTCTCAGCAGTGTTATGTGAGGAGTGAACTCCTCCCTATCTGCCGGTATTCTCAGCCTGCGTAGCTCCTTCTCAACCATGTCGTGCAACATAGCGACCTCGCTGGAACCCTCGGCGACCCCGGCCCACACTACTCTAGGCCTGTGAATGGTTGGGAAGACCCCTATTCCTTTAACATGCATATCGAATCTCGAATGCTTAAGGCTTGCCAGGATGTTGCATACTTCTTCAACAACACTCCCCGGTACCTCTCCGATGAAACGGAGGGTTAAATGGATGTTTTCATCTTCAACAGGCTTCACGTCCGCGCCGCTTGAAGCTATCAAGTCCCTGATCCTGATTAAACCCCTTAATACTTCCTGGTTCTCAATCTCTATTGCTATGAAAACTCTAAGTAAATCCTCCTTCATCGAGAACCCATCCCACATCTCAAATTATAATCCTTTACGCTTATATACTGTATAAAAAGACTGGTGAGCGTTTTTGAAACTAATCCTGGTCGTAGGCATGCCTGGTGCGGGCAAGACCGTGGTTATCGATGTCGCCAGGGAGCTCGGGTTTAAAATATACAGCATGGGCGACGTGGTTAGGGAGGAAGCATTGAAGCGTTTCAAAGAGATAACGCCGGAAACCATGGTTAAAACATCTGTATTGCTGAGGCAGGAGCATGGTCCAAGAATTATTGCTTTGAGAACCATTGAGAAGATTGATAGAAGCCTGGACACGGTAGTAATAGATGGAGCGAGAAGCCTGGAGGAGCTGGACGAGTTCAGGAAGCTGGGGGAGACCGTAATAGTCGCGGTTCACGCTTCACCTAGGACGAGGTTTCAGAGACTGCTTGAGAGACGTAGGAGCGGTGACCCAGCGACTTACGAGGAGTTTTTGAAAAGAGACATGGTTGAACTAGGATTTGGCGTGGGAAACCTGATCGCTCTAGCTGACTATATGATTGTTAACGAGTCCGGCCTTGACGAGCTAAGGAGGAAGGCTTTAGAACTATTCTCTAAGCTGGTGAGGAGTAATGGTTAAGGTAGAGGTGGAGGCCGAGGTTAGACCAACCGAGGATGTTGAGAAAGTTAAGAAGGCAGTGGAGAACGTGTACTCAGGGGATCTTGTACTGGTAGGTGAGGGCTACAGGCTTCTCAAGGGTGTGTCAATGGATTTGCGCTCTCTTGAGCCTTTGAGAAAGCTTATCAGGACGCAGCAGATAGAGCCGGCTGCTAAATCGTATCTTCTCAGGAGAATCAGCGATGGAGAGCTAACTATTCTACTGCATAAGCAGGCTGCTTTCGCCTCTAAAATCTCGTTCATTGATGATGCTAAGGAGTCACCGCTCGGCCCGATTAAAATCCATATAATCAATGACAACCTAGAGGAAGTGGTTAACTACTTAACAGGCTAGACCCCATAACGGTTTCAGAACCTTTCCCCATTTTTCAACACATGAGCTTTCCCCGGGGTTCAAAACATCGCTAAAGGATAAGCGACATGTAATCGCGAGCAACTACTACGTTCTCGTGGAATCTTGAAGCATCAACGTACAGCTCGTTCTCATCCGAGTACCGGGCACTGATGTGTGTTAAAACCAGCAGTTTAACCCCTGCCCTGGAAGCAATCATTGCGGCATCGCCCGAGGTGGAGTGTCCCTGCTCATGGGCTTCCTCCCTCATCGCGCTCGTGAAAGTTGCTTCGTGAATAAGGATGTCAGCGTTTCTAGAGTATTCTATAGTGCTCGACGAGGGCCCGGTATCCCCTGTGTAGCTTATCACGTGCTTGCCTGCTCTAACAAGGAATCCGTGAGCGGGGATGGAGTGCGCTACCGGGTAGGGTATGACCGTTATTTTCTCATCGCTGTACTCTCTTCCCTCCTCAACATCCACGAAGTTTAACTGGAAATCAATATTCATCAATCGGAGCTCCATGTACTTCTCTATTAGATTGAAGAGATCCCTCGGTGCCACAATGTTTAACGCTTCCTTCCTGTTTGAGAGATGCATTGTCTGGAGGAGGCCGAACAAGCCTAGGTAGTGATCCCCGTGGAGATGTGTGATGAAAACTGTTTTAACTTTAAGCGGGCTTAAACCGGTTTTAAACATTCTCGACTGGCATCCTTCCCCAACATCTAAGAGGTAAATATTGGAGTCAGCCTTCAACGCTATGCACGGCAACCCCCTGTTTATGGGTATGGCAGCCCCTGTTCCCAGCATGTAAATCCTAACGTTCAAACATTCTTCACCACGTAGACAACCCTGATTAACCCGCTGTGGACGTAATCATAATATTTCTCTACAAGATTTAATCCTGTACAGGCTATTTTATCATCGATAAAGTCTTCGAGAAACAGTGGTGCAAGGAAGGATGCATACCTATTCCTCCCCAGCCATGACGGTATTTTCTCAATAAACTGCGAGTAGATGGAGGCAACATCCTCGCCGTGAGTGCTAGCCCCTCTTCCATAAGGCGGGTCTGTCGCGACAGCGTCAATGCTTGATAGATTTACTTGAGTGGAATCTCCGAGCACTGGTATGGCGTTTGCCTTGTAGTGCCTCAGGTTTTTCTCCATCCCGTGCACGAGACTCCAGTCGAGCTCTATTGCGATAGGGTGTATGCCGATTGCCGAGGCGATTATCGGTATTGTGCCTGTGCCGGCGAAAGGATCTGCCAGCACGCCTCCCTCCCTGGCTCTTGCAAGATTTATCAATGCTTTCGCAAGCCTCGGGTTTAAAGCTATGCTCCTGTCGAAAGGCTTGTAAAAACCTTTTCCCAGGCCTGGAAGACTATCCTTGTGCCCATGGGTCTTCACACCTAGGAAAACAGCTCCGCTGGAGAAGATCAACCGGTACTCGCATCCTTTCGAGTAGGATGTGCTGAGCCCTGTTGACTTGGATATCAGTAACACATAGTTCTCCACGGTGTTTTTCCCAACAGTTCTCTTCATGATGGAAATGTGTAGCCAACCCTGTGGAACCGGGCTGGGTAGATGGAAACTGAGGGAAGGGTTTTCAGTGTCGTCCACACCTATAAGGATGCCTGCTTCCTTTAAGAAACCGCTTCTCTCCATGACTCTGTCGAGAATTCTTGGGGTCACCTTGCCGGTGCATACCATGGTGGTGCAGCTCAACCCACCCTTACATCCATAGGTTTCGAGAAGGGCTTTCAACTCGCCAGTGCTTAAGAATTCGTTAGACCCGTTAAGCACGAAATATACTGGTGTTTCCTCACCATATGGGGGCGGCGGATTCTCAATACATGTGGATCGGGATTGCTTAACGTCTTGTTTCTCGCTCAACCTGTTCCAGCACCTTTTCAACAGCTTCCGCTAGTCTCCTGGAGACGTCTGTGTACTCTACTAAATCATCTCGAATCCTGGACGCGAGAGTGTCTGCTAGGATAATCTTCTTCACACCTGCGGCACGTATTTTCTCCAGCGCGTTTCCGAGCATAAGGCCGTGCGTGGCGGCTACGATTATTGATGAAGCCCCGTTCTCTAGGAGTAGTTTCGAAGCCTCAGCTATTGTGCCGCCAGTGCTTATGATATCGTCCACTATGACGATGTCCTCCCCACTTATCCTTATCTCGCGCGGCTGGTATGACACCTGCCCTGTCACCCTGTCCCGGGTTTTCACCAAATAGTCGAACCTTAAGCCTAGCTTAACAGCAGCGTACTCCGCTCTCTTAAGAGCTCCCTTGTCAGGAGCTATGACAATAGGGTTTGAGGAGTACTTGAGAGCTTCCTGAACGAGAAGGTCTGAGACGAGAAGATTTACAGCCTTTCCCTGAAACTCCGCCAGCTTCTCCGGGCTGTGCGAGTCAACCGTTACCAGCCCGGTGGCTCCAGCATTCCGCAGGGTTTTCAGAACGATGCTGAAGGAAACAGGCTCCCCGGGCAGGAAAAGCTTGTCCTGCCTCGAATACGCAAGGTACGGTAGGACTAGTTTAACGTCTACCGCCCCAGCTCTTGTGCAGGCGTCAACAAGCATTAAGGTTTCCATAATGCTCTTGTCCTGACCGGGGTACATAGTGTTAACCACCACAGCGGTCTTAGCGCTCAGCAGCTCCGGGTTTTCAATCCTCACGTACTGCTCGCCGTCTGGGAACTCCTTCCAGTAAACCTTAGCTAATGGATAGTTCAGGATTGAAGCTATTCTCGCCGCTTGCTCCGAGTAATTTCTACCAGGCACGATCACAGCGCTCATTAAACCACTCCTAGTTCAACTTATAAGGCTTTATTCATAAAAACCCTTATAGTGAGACCTAATGGGTTTCGATCCTGACGGGCCAGGCGTTAAGGAAGCGGTTCTCTGGGAGCCTTTGCCGGGGGGTAGAGTGAAGTGTAATCTGTGTCACAGGCGTTGCGTTATCGTGCAGGACGCGTACGGTGCCTGCGGCGTGAGGTATAACCACAAGGGCAGGCTTTACACTTTAGTGTATGGCATGCTCACAGCAGCCAACCCCGACCCTATTGAGAAGAAGCCGCTGATGCACTTCCACCCCGGTGCGTATGTTTTCTCGATTTCAACGGTAGGGTGTAATTTCTACTGCAAGTTCTGCCAGAACTGGGTGTTGAGCCAGGCGCGCAGGGAAAGGGTTTACGGCGAGCTCTTCACGCCGGAGGAGGTGGTGGAGCTGGCTGTTTCCAAAGGCTGTGTGGGCGTAAGCTACACTTACAACGAGCCCACAATATTCTTCGAGTTCATGCACGATGTTGCCTCGCTAGCTAAGAAGAAGGGATTGTTCAACACTATTGTGACGAATGGTTACATGACGCCCGAGGCGATCAGTTTGCTTGCCGGGCTGATAGATGCTGCTACTGTTGACTTTAAAGCATCAGGCAACAGGGAATTCTACAGGAAGTACATGGGTGTCCCGGATCCAGAGCCCATATTTAGCTCAATCCTTGAAATGAAGAAGCATGGATGGTGGATTGAGATAACTGATTTAATCGTGCCCGAGGTCGGCGATGAAGAAGGGGATTTGAAAAGGCTTGCAGAATGGGTTAGGGATAATTTAGGCCCTGAAACACCCTTCCACCTTTTAAGATTCCACCCGGAGTACTTGCTTAACGATCTACCGCCGACTCCTGTGAAGACTTTGGAGAGGCTGTCGGAGCTTGCATTGGAGACAGGTTTGAAACACGTGTATATTGGAAACGTCTGGGGTCACAGGCTTGAGAACACGTACTGTCCTTCCTGCGGCAGCCTGGTTGTTGAGAGGAAGGGGTTTTTCATTACCAAGTGGAGGTTGACAAGCGATTTCAAGTGTCAAGCATGTAATTATCAATTAAACTTTAAAGGAGTTTTCCACGGTTCTAAATCAAGAGAGTACTTGATGTGGTGGTGAAAATCCCCTACTACATTATTGTCCTAGGCACGGCGGGGAGTGGCAAGACCACTTTGACAAGCATGTTGATGAGCTATCTTGACTCTCATCAAATGGATGTAGCCACGGTGAACCTTGACCCCGCTGTCGATGACCTTCCCTACAATCCAGACGTTGATATTAGGGAGTGGGTGGATGCTCGGGAAGTGATGGCTAAGCAGGGTCTTGGACCTAACGGCGCGTTAATAGCCTCCGTTGACATGCTTGCCCTTAACATCAGCGAGTTGAAGGATCAGGTGGATTCTCTGAAATCGAACTACGTTATAATTGATACGCCGGGTCAGCTGGAGATATTTGCCTTCAGGGATTCAGGGCCTGTTGTCTTGAGAACTATAATAGGGGATTCGAAAGCAGTGTCGCTCTTCCTGATCGATGGCTTGTACGCGCTGAAACCCAGCAACCTGTTCTCGGCGATGTTGCTGTCTGCTTCAACATTTTTCAGGATAAAGTATCCGCAGATTAATGTCTTCACCAAGATAGACCTGCTCTCCGAGGCCGAGTACTCCGGACTGCTCTCAATGATTGAGAGCCCGGAGGAATTGGCTAGCAGGGTTGTGGAAGATGCTCAGGCCAACCTCATGTGGTCTTCCGAGGAGGTTTACAGTCTAGCTGAAAAACTGTACACGTTTGAATCAGTCCCGGTTTCCAACAGCTCAGGGGAGGGCTTTGATGATTTGTATGCGAGCATTCAAAGGGTTATGGCTGGAGGGGAAGACTACTTTACCGAGGAGCCCAACCCTTTCCTATAGCTTTAACATTTATTTTCTTGAACCCACGATAATCTGTTTTCAAATGATTGATTAAAGGTTGAGAATATGATCGACAAATTCTTCAACCCGGGATCGGTAGCCATAATAGGCGCGAGCGATAAGCCGGGAAAAGTTGGGAAGGTGATACTTGAGAACTTTTTGAAAAAATTCAACGGGAAAATATACCCTGTCAACCCGAATTACGATGTGATAATGGGGTTGAAATGCTATAAGAGTGTTTCAGAGATTCCTGAAGCACCAGATCTTGCGGTCATAGTTATACCGGCGCCGGGCGTGCCATCCGTCCTGGAGGAGCTCGGTGCCAAGGGCACCAGGGCTGTTGTAATCATAAGCGGGGGCTTCAGGGAAACCAATACTCCCCAGGGAGAAATGCTTGAGGAGAAGGTAAAGGAGATAGCGGGGAAGTACGGGATCAGGATTATCGGCCCTAACTGCATAGGAATATTTGACAACTGGAGCGGGGTTGACACGTTCTTCCTTCCCGAGGAAAAAATGAAGAGGCCTCCTAAAGGCCATGTTGGATTCATCAGCCAGAGCGGGGCTTTCGCGTCAGCAATTATTGACTGGATGGCTTACAACAACATCGGGGTTTCAAGAGCTGTGAGCTACGGGAACAAGGTGGATGTTGACGATGTCGACTTGCTGAGGTTTTTCGCCGAGGATGATAAGACGAAGATAGTTTTGATGTATCTGGAGGGTTTGAAGACCAGTAGGGGTAAGGAGTTCATTAAAGCAGCGAGGGAGCTCGTCAAGGTTAAGCCGGTAGTCATCTATAAGGCAGGTAAAACAAGCAGGGGTAGCATGGCTGCGGCCAGCCACACCGCTGCTCTCGCAGGAGACTACAGCCTCTACAGGTCGGCGATAAAGCAGGCAGGGCTGATTGAGGCTGAATCCTTTGATGAGATCATGGATATTGCCAAAGTATTCCTAACCCAGCCCTTGATGAATGGTAATAGGGTTTACGTTGTAACGGATGCAGGAGGTGTTGGAGTAATGTTGACGGACGCGTTGACCACGCAGGGTTTTGAAATGCCGCGGACGCCTCCTGATTTAAAGGAGGAGTTAAGAAGTATTCTCCCAGCTCACTGCATTGTTGAAAACCCCATCGACCTGACAGGTGACACTGACGATGAGAGATATATGAAGGTTCTGGAGAAGATTCTGCCTCGAAACGATGTTGACGCTGTGGTTGTTGTAGCTCTCCCACAGGTTCCAGGTATTAGGGGATTGCTAGCCGACTACTTGATAGAGTCGAGGAACAAGTATGGTAAGCCAATAATAGCAATTGCCATAGGTGGTGAAGAAGCCAAGAAGATCTCTATGAAACTGGAATCCGGTGGAATACCTGTTTTCGAATCGCCCGAGAGAGCTGCGAAAGCCCTAAAAGCGTTATATACTTATAGCATGATAAAGAAGAGGTGTGATTAGAATTGACTCCGAGGGAAATCATTGAAAACGCGTTGAACGAGGGTAGGACTAAGCTGTTAGAGCACGAAGCATTCCAGGTTATAAAATACTATGGAATAAACTCTCCAGACGTGGTCGTGGTCCGCAACGGCGAGGAGGCTAAAAGCCTCGCCGATAAAATAGGCTACCCTGTTGCGCTGAAAATAGTGTCTCCTGACATAAGCCATAAAAGCGATGTTGGAGGAGTTAAGCTAAACCTTAAATCCCCTGAGGAAGTGGGACGCGCTGTCGACGAGATGTTGAAGACGGTGAGATCTAAAGCTCCGAATGCCAGGCTGGTTGGAGTATTAATGTACAGGATGGCCCCCCAGGGGCTTGAAGTAATAATCGGCGGCGTTAGAGACGGAATATTCGGCCCAGTGGTAATGTTCGGCCTGGGAGGAATCTTCGTCGAAGTCTTGAAAGACGTCTCGTTCAGGGTTTCACCGATTAGGATGGAGGATGCATTGGAGATGATCAGGGAGATTAAATCCTACAAGATCCTGGAAGGGTACAGGGGTCAGCCACCGGTGAACAAGGAGGCTATCGCTGAAATGATCGTGAAAACCTCCAAGCTCTTAGAGGAGAATCCAGAGATCGAATCCATAGACTTAAACCCGGTCATGGCCTACCCTGACTCCGCCATGGCTGTTGACGCTAGAATCATACTGAAGAAACTGTGATGGATGAGTAGTTTGATGGAGTCATCCACGATAAGATCTCAAATAGAGGCTTTAACCGCGGAGCTTAACAGTATTAGGGAAAGGATTAAGGAAGCGAAGGAGGAAAGAGCAAGGATAATTGAAGAGCTTAAGACGTTGCGTGCTGAGAGAGCCAGGTTGCTCAACGACCTCCCGGGTTTGAGGGAAAAGTATAAATCCATCGTGTCCAAGAGGCGGGAGCTAATAGAGAGCTTCAAAAACCTGGCTAATGAGAAGAAGGCAAGGCTTGCTGAGCTGAGAGAGCTGGTTGAGCTTTTACGAGCGAAGAATACTCAGATACGTGAGATGGAGAAGGAGGCTAGGACGCCAACATCTATCCTTAGGGAGGAGATAAACCGTCTTGAATGGCAGTTGCAGACAAAGGTTTTGACTCTTGAAGAAGAGAACAGGATTATTAACAAGATTAAAAGGCTTAGCGAGCTCCTGGCTAAAGCCGAGGCATTGAGGAAGGAGAAGAACAGTACTCTTGAAATGAAAGCCCTGGTTTCAAGCCTTAAAATCCAAGTCGAGGACTTATCGAAGAAGCTGAGCAACCTTCGCGAAGAAATCAACAAGCTGTCGCAGGAGAGGGACTTGTTGAAGAGCAGGATAGATGAGATTGTTAAAAGGAATCTAGAGCTGAAAACAGTGATTAATGAGAAGCAGGAACAGGTGAACAAGCTCTCGGCAACCATCGATGAGCTTGTGAGGAAGCAGGGCGAGATCAGGGAGAAGCTGACCCAGCTTCACAAGGAGCTGGAGAAGTCCAGGATTACTCAGATTATAGATGCGAAGAAGCAGGAGGTTATGGAGAAGCTGAGGAAGGGTGGTAAGCTCACTTTCGAGGAGCTTAAAATCCTGTATGGGGAGCCTGAGGATTTCGAATCCGAGTAAAGGGTTTTAACCTACCTTCCAAACCTTCTCTCACGGAACTGGTAGCTTCTAATAGCTCTCCAGAAATCTATCTTCCTGAACTCGGGCCAGTAGACATCGCAGAAGTACAGCTCGCTATAGGCTGACTGCCACAGGAGGAAGTTGCTTATCCTCTCCTCCCCGCTTGTCCTTATTATGAGGTCTGGGTCGGGGGAGCCGGTAGTGTAAAGGTATTTCTTGAAGACTTCTTCCGTAATATCGCTCGGGTTAAGCCTGTTTTCCACGACATCGCTCACTATCTTCTTAATAGCGTCCAGGATTTCCTGCCTGCCTCCATAGCATAGCGCTATGTTCAAGGTGTAGTTGTCGTAATCCTTAGTCTCTTCTTCGAGCTCCTTTATAGCAGTGATAAGGTGGTTGGGGACCAGGGAGTAGTCCCCTATTATCCTCACCCTTACCCTGTGCTTGTGGATTTCGCTAAGGTTTTTCAGCTCGTTAAGCCCTTTGAATGCCAGCTCGAAAAGCCTCTCCCTCTCCTCGGGAGGCCTATGCTTGCAGTTCTCAGTGCTCATCGCATAGATTGTTACATGCTTAATGTTTAAATCCCATATCCAGCGCAGAGTCTCCTTTATCTTCTCGTAACCGAACAAATGCCCCTCCGCAGGATCCAGCCCAACCTTCCTAGCCCATCTCCTGTTGCCATCCGGGATAATGCCCACGTGCTCGGGGAAGGGGCCGTTCTTTATCTGCAACCAAAGCCACTTCTCGTAAACCTTGTAGAAAGGCTTCAACAGCTTCCTCCCAGCTTTAAGAGTAATTGCTTCAAGCCTAAGCTTCTTCCCGCTCAACCCTTACTCCTCAATAAACCATAATTACCCAGGATTATTATAAACAGGCTTCACCCTGGAGGCATGGTTTACGCGCTATTGAGCCTGGGAATCACTAGACAAATCGCCATGGGACACGTGGATCCGTGCGCCAGGCTCCTGCACCATTCATAATAGCGAGCGCTCTGGGAGACAGGGAAAATAATGGCAGGGTACTCCACGAGAAGGATCCTTCCTAATTCTTATTCTTTCTGTAAGGAATATAAAGTTCAGCCGCCTAATAATCATTTGAAACGACCAGAATAACGGAGGAACCGGTGGTAAAATGGGTTCGGAGGATAAAAGGGATGAGTCGGACATGACGTTCTGGCTGATCCCGCCAATCCTCCTCTTCAGCTTCGGCTTCGCCATGCTCGCCAAATTCATTAATAATGGGAATCTAGCGGATGGATTGATCTCGCTAATCCTACTTATCTTCGGAATAGCATCCCTCATAGGTATAGGGTTATTCTGGATTGGAAGTAAGATTGATTCATTGAAAAAAGCCTTGGAGAGTAAAGAAGAATGACATTTGATCAGAAGATGTTATCAAGCAAGTTTTCTATGATTTTGATGTTAATTTTGTAAGTCCCCTCACCAATAAGTAAATTCCCATTAATATGGCGAAGATATCAAACCGATCTAAAATTCCAGCTTGAAACATTATCACCATCCCAATGATCCAGCCCAGTAGGTAGATTTTGCCCCAGTAACGCATTGCTTCTACTAACGAGATAGTAGCGAGTGCGTTAATAAGATTGATAATCCATTCATATGAAAGCGACACCAATAATGAATTTACAAGTACTGAACCGATAATCCCATAAATTACGTCTTGGATTGCTCGCTCAAAGCCTTCCGTTAAATGCTCCATTTTCCATATCCATACTTCTTCTTGTCAACCGACTCTCCATAAGTTTTAAGCGGTTATAAAGCGTTGTATTTATTGATAAAATAATGGCCATCGGCTTTATCAACATGAATAACGATTTGTACTGGAATGGTATCGACCCGGCCTTCATGGCTGAGGAGACAATCATTGAAGCAATAATTCCTGGAATTGCCTTAAATGAAATCATTCAATAAAGCAAAACTTGAAACACGACACTGACCCCATTATACCGAAATTTAAGTCAACAAGGGTTTTGATAAAGTTTTAATTAAGACTTTGCCCTATTACGGAGCTGCTTGAGAATTGCGATTTAAAATGATCTCTACATCATTCTTTGCTCAATTTTACTTACATGCTTACTTCTCCAAAACCTTTGGGTTTATGTTATTAGGGTTACGGATTTGTTTTCTATCAGACTTTTCGAGACTTAAATCGTTGTTTTCCAACCTAAAGTTCAGTGATAGAAAAGATTAGAAAGAGTGGGAAAAGGAAAAGGATAAATTCTTAAAATAACAACATATGATGGTGGTGCAGATATCGACGTAAACTGGAGGAGTAATCCTTTCGGGAGGGGTATGTATGTCCAAAGAGGGTGAATGGATTGAGGCTCACTCCGAGCTACATACAGGTGGGTTGTGCGATAATGTAGTTTATGCACTGATGAACCTTCCGGTAGAATCAGTTAAACCGTTGCGTGTGTTCATACGTGAGTACGGGGATTTAGCTGAAATACTGGGTAAGTGTGAGTTCATAGCATACTTCACTCCACGTGGCGAGGAGCATCCCGAGTCTAGTGGTAAAATACATGCTTCCATATATTATGATGAAAATAGGAAATGCTACGCATGGAAGCTCAAGCTATATCCAACAACGTATGCTACTGAGGGATGGCTTAGTACTGTGTGGAGTTGGTTCAGATCCGTGATGTTTCGTCAAGGATTGTTCATGTGTGAGCCCTCTGAAGAAACTAGAACAGGATAGGCCAGGGAGGCTTAAACCTCAATATTTAAAAACGAATGAAGGATTTTTCAATAGTAGTGGTTGAGGAGGCTGATTACATGTCGTTTTACCAGGGTAATGATTTGAGGAAGCCTACGGGAGGGGTTAAAGGGGTTCACAGGGGTAAGAGGAAGCGTGAGCTGGGTTCTCCCCCAACCCTCACGGTTCTGGCTGGGGAGGAGGATAGGAGGATTGTAAGGGTGAGAGGGGGGAGTGTAAAGGTCAGGGTGAAGAAAGCGCTTTACGTAAACGTGTACAATCCGAAGGAGAAGTCCTGCAGGAAGGTTAAAATCCTCAGCGTTGTTGAAACCCCGTCCAACCCTCAGAACGCCAGGTTCCAGATTATTTCGAAAGGCACGATAGTCAAGACCGAGCTGGGGCTTGTCAGGATAACATCTAGGCCCGGGCAGGATGGAGTGCTGAACGGGGTTCTCATCGAGAAGTAGAGGTAGCGTTTTTTGAGCAGGGAGTATCGCGGGAGGAAAACAGTCCTCTACCCCGCGTATATTGACTCAACCCTTTCGAGAAGCGAGGGGAAGAGGATTCCATCTTCCTCAGCCGTTCCCTCGCCCAGTATCGAGGAAATATACAATGCTGCTGCTAAGCTAGGGCTGAACCCTGTTGTTGAAAACGATAAAGCATACCCTGGTAGGTGGTGGGTTAAAGGCAGGGTGGTTGTCGATAAGAAGTACGGTAAGATAGACCTGCTGAAGAAGATAGCCGCGGAGATTAAAGAGAGCAGGGCAAGAAAGCACTAGAGTTAATACTATAAGTATTACGTCTAGATTTAAACAATTTTTTAAACTTTGAAATAATAAATACTCTTTGTATCAAGAAAGATCCAAGGGACGGATTCCTTTTAAGCATAAAAACAGAGGGATATAATACCACGGTATTACCTGATCCTAGGTGGAGAGTTTTGAAAAAGCTTGGACGCGTAGAGCAGGTTACCCGCGACGGCAACCTTATCATAATATGTGAGACACCAGAAGCCTCCAGAATTATCGGCTTAACAGTGTATGATGAGGAAATGAGAAGGATTGGGAAGATAGTGGACGTGATCGGCCGTGTCGAGGAGCCGAGGATAGTGGTGAAGCTTGAAAACCTCGAGACCGCCTCAAATGTTAAACCAGGCACCCTTTACTACTACAAGCCTGCCCCCGAGAAGCGGCCTAGGCGGAGTGGGAGGAGAAGCGGGAGGTGAGTTATGTGAAAGCGGTGTGCAGGTTCTGCGGCTCGACTCAAATAGTTTTCGACGAATCCCTCAACGCCCTGGTCTGCGCAGGCTGCGGGCTAGTACTGGATGAGAAGCCTGTTTACAACGGGTTTGAATCAGGCGGGAAGACGGACTCAGCTCCAAGATACAGCGGCGCGTTCACGAACAGGGTTCACGACCACGGGGTCGGTGGAACCGAGATCGCCGGTAGCATTCTCTCGCATGTTAAATCAGGTAGGACATGGGCTGCCAAGCACTACGATATCAGAGTGGACAAGTCCAACAGGATTGTGAAGAAAGGGTTGACGGAGCTTAACGAGCTGATAAAGATTTTGAAGCCTCCTTCAAGTGTTCAGGAAACAGCTGCCGATCTGACAAGCCAGACGGTTAGAGGTATGAACTACAAGGAGAAAACTCTCAGGAGAATTGCGGCCGCAGCGCTTTACTTGGCTTACAAGATCCACAACCAGCCTAAGGCGGCCAGGACCTTCGCGCAGGAAGTAGGGATCAGCATGGATGACTTATGGGAGGGTATCAGGAAGATAAGGGAAATAGTCAAGGACGTTAAAATAGAGCCTCAGAAGTATGACCCGAGAACATATGTCAGCATTATCGTTAAGAAACTCTCGCTACCATCTGAAGTCGAGGTCCTCGCCAATAAGCTCCTCTCCGCTACGGAGGAGGTTCACTTGAGCGGGAAGAGCCCGGCCAGCCTTGCAGCAGCATCGGTCTACCTTGCAAGCATCATATCTAACAATAAGAGAAACCAGCTCGAGGTAGGCGGCTCCGTAGGGTTAACCGACGTGGCTGTGAGAAACGCTTACGACTCAATAGTTAAGAACACGTACATTGACATCATAATGTAGCCGTCCCGTATAGAACCTGTTTCTCTAGACCCCTACCAACCTCAGATAATAGTTTATAATCTTCAATTCGATTAATAGGTAAAAAGGGTTTCAACATGCCTCGTCTACTACTGCTTATTCTCATGCTTGCAATGGTTCTTGCAACCCCGCTACAAGCTGACGCTCCGAGCGTCTCAGTACCGGTTGAGTGCCGGTCATTCTACTTTCTCAACGCGATCTGGATCACCTACTCCAACATAACGGAAACCCTTCTACTAGAATCCCCGGTGAACTTCACGCTAGGCTCTTTCATAAATCAAACAGTAGTGCCTGTTTACAGCGTTAATGTTAATTATAATGAAACCAGCGGGACATACGCATTCAACGTTACGGCGGGCGAGGGATTCTACGGTTACCTGGTCAACAAGGTTGAAGTTTGCACTCCAAAGTCAGCATGGAACAAGCAACTAATCACCATGGCGCTCGCCAACGTTTCATACGCTCCCTACCCTGAAACAGGTTTTCCAAGCGACATAGTCGAGAAATACGTGCACCCTCCCCACGAGCTGGTAGTGAATGTTGTCGTACCTGCGTTTGAAGAATGGTTTAACGAAACCTACGGGGTCGGCACGGCTAGAGCCAGCTACCTGGGCCTTGCAGTGTCAGCTGCTTACTTTATCTACCTGGAGTTCATAACTTACAACGCGTCTGCAACACCGAACAGTATTGAGGAAGTAATTCAGACCAGGCAGGGGGATTGCGACGACATGTCGAGGATTCTAGTGGAATTGTTAAGCTACTATGGGATACCCTCTACAATAGCGTATGGATACGTCTACATCCCTGATGCACGTTTTGAAAGATTTGAAATGCCGGTTGAGAATGTGACATACATATTTAGATACAATGGCCCCCACGCTTTCGTCCTAACATATATTCCAGGCTATGAGTGGATCAGTGTTGACCTCCTAGCAGGCTCAATATGGTACTATCCTTTCCTGTTTGAAGGAGAAAGCGTTGAAACAACCGTTAACGAGAGCGATGTTGAGCAGATGATAGACCTACATAGGAGCATAAACGGCTCCCAGCTGATAGCTGTATTCCACCAGGAAGAGTTCACGAGAATGTTCGGGACAGAGGTCAACAGTTCCCTCGTGGAGGCTTTCATAAACGAAACAATCCTGGGATCGACAAGCACTAGTACTACACACCCGACTCAATCAACGACCGAGACAACGCAGCCTACCCAACCAACCTCTCCCGCAACCCCGTTTGAAGAACTCTCTCCAACTCCACCCGTGTCGACGGAGCCCTCTCGAACTCTTTCCGCCGAGGCTTTAACAGTAATGCTAGCCTTAGTCGCCCTTGCTCTCATCGTGATATTTATTATTCGCTTAAGGAAGCGGTAGCCGGTTTAAAACAGTTTCAAGTAACCCGCTTTAAAGGCTTAAGTATATTATGGATTTAATCCAAATATTTCAGTAGACGAGACGAGGGGGTCAGTGAGGATTAAAATGACGTCCCAGCTAGACTACAAGCTGAACGATGACGACGTGAAAATATTGAAATACTTGTTTAGAAACATGAATAAAACCGTGTATCAGAGTGAGCTCTGGAAAGAGTTGAAGCTGGATAGTCGCGCGGTTTCAAGGTCTATGCAGAAACTGGAAAACATGGGCTTTGTAAGAAGGAAGGAAGTAGTGGTTAACGGTCGGAAAACGTTCTTGATAGAACCTGAAAACCAGAAAATACAGGAGACTCTCACAGCGCTGAGGACGCAGGGCCCTGGCGCGGGGTTTGAAAGCGTGCTAGACATCGTGTGTGTTAGCTGCCCGTTCATATATCGATGCTACCAAGGAGGGTACTACGACCCCACTAACTGTTCAATGCTTTCAGAGTACATTAAGAAGCAGGTTGAAACAGGCTCTAAACTGGTTAAGCCGAGTAGTTAGCTGTGTTTCCCGCATTTTAAAACGCTTCACCGGCCCAGCGTGCTCATGATTTTAAACGCTTCCAACAAGTCTCCATCCACCCTGATAGCCCTTGGGTCGAAGTGTGTTCTAGCTACTTTGAAACCATGCTGCTGAAGAGTCTCCATTAATTGGCTGAACGGTGGCATGTTCTTTCTCAAGCGTGAATAAACCCTGTCCACCCTGATATAAGGGGTTTGAACGCTGGTTTCCTCGCCCAGTATTTTCAACATCTTGACCGTTTGTCTCTGCATCCAAGGATACTTGGGGAGCTGTGCGAGCATATCGTTTACTACACTGCTTGACATTAGCTCGCAGACCCATAAAGGCCCTATTAAAACAGGTTTACCACTCATGCACGTTATCCCGTTTTCACCGCTCACCGCAAAGCCTCTTTCAAGGGTTTCAGGGCAATACCAAATGCTCCCTATGCATTTTGAAAGGTTTTCAAACGATAGTGAAGCATTCCTAACTGTTTCAAACACCATTCTATAGTAGTGTTTGTAGAGGAATGATACAGCGGGCTTCAACATAATATCATGTGCAGCCCCTCTAAACACTATGTTTGAAATCAGCACGCGAAGACCTACTTCTTTCTCGAAATCCACATCCACGCATCTATGCCAGTACCTCTTCAGCATTTTCCTGGGATTGCTACATGTTAACGGTGCGGTATCCGTTGCCGTAACGCCCAGCGATGCCTTCTTGCCCAGGGGCTTGAAAGCGGAGTCTACGTATGGTATTGGAGACCCGTATGGGTCGATATCTATGAAGTCGAATAGTATACCGGTGAAGGTGAGCATGTTCAACAACGTGTTAGCCTCCTGGTTGAATGCTTGAACCCGGAATTCAAGGTTGTTCAAGGCGATGTTTCTCCTAATGTAGTGGAATGCCCGGGGGTCTACATCGTTTAAAACCCCTTCGCCCTCGAGTTCAAGAGAGATTCTTATGCCTCTTACACCTGTTCCAGCCAACGCATCTATGAAGTTCAATCCATGCTTAAACCTTGTTGACAAGTAAAGAACAGTTATATCTCGGCTGAGAGATGCCTCGGGGTTGTAGAAGACAGGCATCCATGCAGGCTCTAGCTTCCCATCCTCTCTCACATAGCTTTCCAGTCTTGGCACTATGATCCTGGCCAGCCCTTCGGTCAAAACTTCCTCATTACTACGTACCTTTGTCAATAATTCCTCAACCTCGTCTCCAATTCCTCAATTATTTTTGACGGAGCCTTACCCCGGTTAGACTCCGTGATTTCATACCATGCGGCGTTTCCCAACCTTGATAATATTTCTTTATCACTTAAACGCTCATGCACTACTAGAATCTTAACAGTCTCCTTTTCAAGAATTCTCAGTAGTAGAGGCTTGAAAACAGGTAGTTTAAGCTCCATCGGTCCTATTTCATCTATTCCGACAATACTCCTTGTTTTCAACGCTGTTTCCAAGGACTTCCTAATGAGCTCGGATGCTTCGCTCACCAATACTCCATATGACCCAACCCTTACTGTGGAATCAGCGTTCCGCTTCGCTAACCAGGCTTCCTCACCAGTGTTCAAGTCCACTATTTTAAACCCCACCCGGATGCCGCCTTCTCTAACCTCGGGAGTTCTAAAGCCGGTTAAAACCTCTCCACGCTCCTTCAGGTGTGTTATAACACGGAGGAAAACTGTAGACTTTCCAACGCCCGGGCGTCCAGTTATAACTATGTTCATTCAAGCTCTCCTGTGCATGGACTACTCTAATTTCTTTATCAATTTTTCCAGCTCTTTCAAACCAGTTTTCTCTTTCCACACTATTAGAAGCGATTCGGTCAGGTTCGCTATCTCCTCTGCATCATCTATTTTTCTCATCGCACTGCTGGTGTCGTCCTGTCTAACTATGCTAAATGTTTTCGCACCTTTCAAGGCAATGTCAACTGGTGTTCTCTTAAACCTAACTCCTATGTAGTTGTATTTTGCAATAATGCTTGATAACTCCTTGTCTAAGCGCTCTTTCTCGCTCTGGATTATTGTGAAATCTTCTTCGTTAACCCTGTCTTTCAATAGATCTATTTCCTTGAAAATATCCTCGCCCATGAATTCAGCGAGCCGGAGAGCAGTGTTCAACGAGACCATGGTTTCACCCTTCTCATACAAGTATAAAGCCTTGCGTGTCAGACCCAAGGCCTCTGCCAGCTCGCCCCGTGAGAGGTCTAGCTCAGCCCTTCTCTCGCAGAATTTCTGAGGGTCAAGCCTCAGCACGTAGATTCCTTTAACATTATATATCAGCGGCTTCTCCTTTCTCACAATGTAGTTTTCAAGCAACTCTGGGGAGACCACGTTGATATTGCCTTTTACGTATACGACATCGTCCTCCAGCTCCCTCCCCCTGTACGTCTTAGACACGATTATGCTGCTAGCGGAGTAAGCGATCGAAGACTTCCGCAGATCCTCAACCTCCAGGTTGCCAATTTTATCAGCGTCAATGGCTATTTTTATCAAAACCACGTCCTTATCCTTTTTGGCAACTATGTCAATGCTGCGCCTGTCTTCAGGGTATGAGACAAGGTGGATAGTGTAACCTCCCTTTCTCAAAATGTTCAACACGTTTTCAAGCATTGATTCAAACTCGCTGGTAGTGTTCAAGGGCGACCCTTTCAATCATAAGTATTTACATGGCCAACTAAAAATAATGTGATTTAAGCCATTAAAACCTTTCTACCGCTTCCTATGGTATACGGCGAGAACCATTGCGTGATCTCTGTCATACGGCTCCAAATGAACCACGTCAACTATTTCGAAGCCTCTCTCCTTCAACGTGCTAATTTCCTTCCTGTATACTTCGCTAGGCTCTTTCGTAACATCTATGCTTCTAGCCTTGATAGCCATTAAGAGGTAACCCCCGTCCTTTAAGAAGTAATCAGCGTTGTCTGCAACTATTGATGCTTGATCAGGCTGTGCGACATCAGCATACAAGCCGTCGACAAGTTCTACAACGTGACGGTACTGGTAGGGTTTCCTGGCATCCGCCAGTATTGGAATAAGGTTCTTCCTAGTGTCGGCGACAATTACGAACTCTCTCATCACTCTCGGCGCGAACTCTACTCCGAAGACTTTACCGTTAACACCTATTATATCGGATATGTGGCTCGCGGTGGTTCCTGAGGCAACGCCTAAGTAGAGGATCTTATGTCCCTCGCGAATAGGCATTTCGGAGATGCCGTTTCCAAGGGCGCCTGCAAGCTTGCTCCTATACATGTTCCACTCGCGGTATTCTATGTTTTCAAACCTGAAGAGCTTCTCACCGTAAACCCTTGTGCCAGGGACAAGGTTCTTGGTTGCAAGCCTGATGCTTCCATCATCCATCTCTACTACGTAAACCCCGAAGTACTTGGCATGGGGTTTTACACTAACCACTTCACTCACTCTAATCACCTCCTCCACTTCTTCTTTGGCTTGGGCTTAGACCTCTCCTCTTCCTCCTTCTTAACAGGCGGCTTCGCATACAGCTTCTTAATCTCCTCAATCCTCTCCTCTATCTCCTTAACTAGCTTGTCACCGATAAATCTCCCGCTGAAGAAGTCTATTTTAGCAGCTATAGCCAGCTTCGCCGCGACTGTTCTAGCAATCTTTCCCCTCTGCCACCTCGGGCTCTTATGTATCGGTGGATACTGGAACAATACTCCGTGCTTGGGTGGTTTGCCACCTGTTCTCAAGGCTCTGAACAAGGCTTTCTCAGCCCCTAATACCTGGATAGTGCTTGCGGGGAGTTTCGCAAGCCTCTCAAGCCCTCCAGCTATGCTCATTAACCTAGCACCCAGCTTCGGACCAACGATGGCGGAGATATTCGGAGCAACCTCCTTCATTACTACTTCAATATAGCCGTCCAAAGTATCTCTCAACTTATACAGTTCGAGAACAATGTTTGCGAGAATCTTTATGTAGTTTAAATCGAAATCGCTTAAATCTGCTCCTATGCTCGACCTGGCTGTCTCGCTTAGCTTCTCAGCTTTCTCCATAGAGTAGCCTAGTTTCCACAGGTTCTCCACTGTGAAATTGCTCCTATCTCCCAGCTCGTACACGAGTTTAGCATACTCGGGATGCTCCTTAACTATCTCGTCTAGCTCAGGGAAGTGAATACTATACCACTCGCGCAGTCTTGCAATGTAGAGGTTGATGGTCTTATCAATATCGTCTATTGTCCTAATAGCCTGTACAGCAAGCAAATCCCTCTTCTGCGCTTCTCTTCTAAGCTTCCTCCTCGTATACTCCATCATTATCTCATGGTATTTCTGATAATACTCGTCAATAGTCTTGTACATTCCTGTCTCCACTGCGAGGGTTGGAAGCATCCTCCGGGCTTCCAGGAATACCTCATGCCCTGGTGAAATATTAGGTTTCAACCCGTAGTTTGAAACATTTCTAGCAACAGATAAATGCTCAACCTCGATCTCGGAGAAACCGTTCTCCCTGAGCTTGCCGAGTACTTCAGCCAGCTGAGAAGTTTCCTCCCCGTTCTCAACCTTTAGCAAATACTCAACATGGTCATCGATCGAGCTTGGAGCCGGGATATTCAACAATAGCTTCTTGTTTTCATCGAAAACTAGCACTCCAATAAACGTCTCTACAACGTAAGCTTTAGTCATCGCTTTCACCGGTTCATTGAATAATTATTTTGTAAACAATATTTAAATATCCCTTAAAACCGTAGAATCTCAGTAGAGCAGTGTTTAACTAGGTGCATGAGGCATGCCAACCCACGGTTCGCTAACGAAAGCGGGAAAGGTCAGGAATGCAACCCCCAAAATACCGCCCAAGCAGAAGAAGAACAAGCCTCCCAGGCTTAGGAACAGGGTGGAGTATGTTAGGAGGATCCTGAACCCTCCTAAGCAGCAGGCTTTTTAAACGATCCTGTTGGCTTCTCCTCAGGGTTGGAGATATCCTTATATTTAATGCCTACGGAAATATTATGATATTATTGTGGCAGGTGGGTTATGTGCAGGCTAAACTATTAGTTGTTATTATAATTTTGGCTATTGGTCTCCTAGCGTTTGCCCCTCCTAACGCAGAGTTCATGCCGGAGGATAAAAGATTCGCCTATTACACATTCCCCCTACTCCCGCCGCTCCTCGCCATCGTCCTAGCGATATATACGCAGCAAGTATTGCCGGCTCTCTTCGCGGGTATATGGATAGCTGCACTAATGGTGTACGGGTATAACCCGTTGTCAGCAACTATTGAAACATGGAACTGGATTGTATCCAGTATAACAGACTCCTGGAACGCCACCATTCTGGTCTTCGACTTCCTGATAGGTGCAATGGTGGCACTACTGTACGCCTCGGGCTCGATGCACTCGATAGCTGAGGCGATTGGTAAGCGTATCAGATCCGCTAGGACGGCTTCCATTATGACTTCTCTGCTAGGGATTATCGTGTTTTTCGACGACTACGCGAACACTATAGTCGTAGGAAACTCCATGAGGCCTTTAACCGATAAGCACAGAGTTAGCAGGGAGTTTCTCAGCTACATTGTTGACTCAACTGCTGCACCGGTTGCAGGATTAATGCTTGTTTCAACCTGGATAGGGTATGAGGTTCAGCAGATAAATGGAGCGCTTGACGTGTTGAAAGACCAGTTCGAGCAGGGAGTTATCCCAGCAATCCCTGACGTATCCGGGTATGGGCTGTGGCTGAGCGCGGTGCCTTACCACTTCTACTCCATCCTAACGCTCATCCTTGTCTTCCTAATAGCGGCAACTAGAAGGCATTTCGGGTCAATGCTTAAAGCAGAGCACAGGGCTTTAACAGAGGGCAAAGTTCTACGGGACGGTGCACAGCCCTTACTCCCCACGGAGAGCGTGCTCGGCGAGGCTCCAAGGGAGAAAAGAGCTTCTTACACGGTTTTCATAGCATCGATAATAGGGTTAATTATCGTGACGCTGATAGGTTTGTGGTATACGGGTGCCACAGCAATTATTGTGGAGAATAAGTTGAGTGTTGCTTGGTGGGAGATAGGTTTCATTGATGCTTTGATGAATGCTGATGCTGCAACAGCCCTCCTATGGGGTAGCTTCACAGGATTCCTAATAGCTTTTGCAGGGGCAATGTATTCAAGGGTTCTCACATTTAGAAAATCCATGGAGTTTACGTTGAAAGGGATGTACCTTATGGTTTATGCGAACGCTATTCTAGTGCTAGCCTGGACCATTAAAACCGCAACCCAGAGCCTGGGCACTGCTGACTACGTGGTCACGCAGGCTGTCAGCGCCAATGTTCCAGCACTGCTGGTTCCATTAATAATATTCCTGATCTCAATGTTTATTTCATACACTACTGGGACCAGCTGGGGTACTTTCGCCATCGTAATGCCTATAGCTGTACCGCTGGCTTGGCAGATCGCGCTTATACAATACAATGATATAAATCTAGCCTACATGATCGCTGCCGCATCTGTTGGCGCTGTTTTCGGAGGAGGTATTTACGGCGACCACGTGTCACCGATAAGCGATACGACTATTATGTCGTCAATGTTCAGCGGGAGCGATCACATTGACCACGTAACCACTCAAATGCCTTATGGAACCTTTGCCGCAGGTGTCTCACTAATCCTTTACTTACTGTTCGCTGCTGGGTTAACAAACCCGCTGATACTACTGCCCACAGGCGTAGTGCTACTGGTTCTAGGGCACAGGGTTTTAAACAAGTACTATTCGAGAAAGACAGGTCTTCCAGAGGTCCTTCCTGATTATCAAGGATAATCCTTTTTTAAACCTATAACCCCCATAATCTCCATTGTGAGTTTTCATGGAGATTTACCATGGTTATACAGGGTTCATGGCTTCTAAGCTGAGGGAAGCGGGCGCGGAGCCTGGAGATGTGATCAGGGTTGACAACCCGGATGGGGAGTCTTTCACAGGCGTGTTAATGCCGAGACAGCTCTTGTATTCTAACAGACCGGTATTAGTGTTAAAACTCTCTAACGGGTACAACATCGGTGTTAAAGTAGAGTTAGAGACCAGGATAGTTTTACTGTCTAAGAAGAAAGGGCTCCCGGGAACCACTGGCTCTGAGGCTTCGCTGAAGAAACCATTCGTATCAATTCTTGCCACAGGAGGCACGATAGCATCTAAGGTGGATTATGTGACGGGGGCGGTGACCCCGTTGCTTGACCCGCAGGAGCTACTGGAATGGGCGCCGGAGCTAAGCGATGTAGGCTTTCTAAACGTTCGCGAGATTATGAAGAAGTTCAGCGAGGACATAACGCCTTCCGACTGGGAGAAGCTGTCTTTAGAAGTATATAGGGAAATAGCTAACGGGGCTGAAGGAGTGGTTGTTGCACACGGAACCGACATGATGAGCTATTCTGCAGCAGCCCTCGCATTCTCAATAGGGGGGAAGCCGGTTCCCATAGTCTTCGTAGGCTCTCAGAGAAGCAGTGACAGGCCCAGTAGCGACTCCTTCTTCAACCTATACTCAGCGGTTCTAACAGCTTTCAAAGCAAGCTTCGCTGAATCAGTCATAGTTATGCATGGAGAGTCCTCGGACAGCTACGCTGTAGTGCTGAGGGGTGTTAAAGCAAGGAAAATGCACACAAGCAGGAGAGACGCTTTCCAACCCGTTAACGACAAGCCTATAGCGCTAGTATACCCCTATATCAGGGAGATTAGAATTGTTGGCAGGATTTTAGAGAAAAGAGATCGTAGCAAGGAGGCATTGTTGAGGAACAAGTTTGACGATAAAGTTGCGATCGTGAAAGCCTACCCTGGCCTTCAGGAGGAGGTAGTAAACTTCCTGGTAGATAAAAAATTCAGCGGTATAGTGATAGAGGGAAGCGGCCTTGGACACGTATCTAACTCGCTGATTGATTCCTTAAAAAGAGCTGTTGAGAATGAAATCCCCGTCGTTATGACAAGCCAGTGCTTATTCGGGCGTGTAAACCTTAACGTTTACAGCACTGGGAGAAGACTTCTTGAAGCAGGAGTTATACCGGCTTCAGACATGTTGCCTGAAACCGCTTACGTGAAGCTATCGTGGATACTGGGCTCCGTGACTAAGAACCTTGCCGAGGTTAGACAGCTAATGCAGACCGATATTGCCGGGGAAATCAACGAGAGGCATACTTTAGAACTATACCCCAGGTGGTCTCATGAGTGAGCTTGACTTTAAATCACTAGGATTGAGGGTTGGTCTCGAAATCCACGTTCAACTAGACACTCCCAGGAAGCTCTTCTGCCAATGCCCTACAAGGCTGGTGGAGGAGCAGCCTAAGTTTCACATAGAAAGAGGCTTAAGACCTGCCAAGAGCGAGACCGGGGAAGTAGACCCTGCGGCTATGTTAGAGTGGAGGAAGGAGCGGATATTCGTATACGAGGCTCCGCCGGAATCATCATGCCTCGTGGAAGTTGACGAGGAACCACCGCATCACCTGGATGAGGACTCGTTGACGGTTGCATTAGCAATTGCCAAGGCGTTAAACATGAGAGTGGTGGATGAAGTGCATGTTATGAGGAAGATTGTGGTGGATGGGAGTAACGTGAGCGGTTTTCAAAGAACTGCGTTAATAGCGTTGAACGGTTTCATCATGGATGGGGAGAAGAGGATAGGGATTCAAACACTGTGTCTTGAGGAGGATGCTGCCAGGAAGATGAGTGAGGAAGGGAACAAGGTCTACTACCGCGTTGACAGGTTGGGAATCCCTCTAGTGGAGATAGCCACAGCGCCCGATATCAACGATCCCGAGGAAGCCATGAGGGTTGCCTTGAAGCTCGGGCAGTTGGTAAGGCTGACTGGCTACGCTAAGAGAGGGCTGGGCACTATAAGACAGGATCTCAACGTCAGCATCCGTGATGGTGCCAAGGTTGAGATTAAAGGAGTGCAACACCTCTACTTAATCCCCAAGGTTGTAGAGCTCGAAGCCCTGCGCCAGCAGAGGCTTCTAGAGATAAGGGATGAATTATTGAAGAGAAATGTGAAACCAGAGGATTTGAAAGAAGAAATCGTGGATGTAACCGAGGTCTTCAAAAACACGTCATCAAAGATTATAAGGAAATCCTTAACAACCCCGGGAGGCGGGGTATACGCTGTCGTGCTGAAAGGGTTCAAAGGTCTGCTGGGCAGGGAGGTGCAGCCTGGGAGGCGGTTTGGCACGGAGCTATCGGACTACGCTAAAGTATGGGGAGGTGTTGGCGGAATATTCCACACGGATGAGTTGCCGAACTATGGGATAACGGCTCAGGAGGTTGAAACACTCTACAAGACGCTTGCCGCGAACCCGGGTGAAGATGCGATAGTAATCGTTGCTGATCAACGTGATAAGTGTATCAAAGCCTTGAAAGCAGTGGTGGAGAGGGCGAGGCAAGCGGTAGTAGGAGTTCCAGAGGAGACTAGGAGTGCAAACCCTGATGGAACATCAAAGTATACGAGGCCGCGTCCAGGAGCAGCGAGAATGTACCCGGAGACGGATATCCCGCTCGTGTACGTCACCCCTGGTTTGATCGAGAAAGCTTTGAAAATTGTTCCAGAACCACCCGATGTTAAGTTGAAAAGGTTCGTTGAAGTACACGGGTTGAGCGCTGAATTAGCGAGCACGCTTATCAAGGATCTCAGGCTTGACCTGTATGAGAAGCTCGTCGATAAGTACTGGGGAAGCGTTCAGCCCTCCATTATTGCTTCAATACTAGTTAACACGATCCCCTCTCTTAGGAAGGAGAATGTTCCTGTTGAGAACGTTACAGACGAGTTGATTGAGGAAATAGTGGGCTTGCTCTCCAGGGGGGAAATCTCCAAGGAAGCAATACCGGATTTGATGAAGCAAGCATTGCTTAACCCTGGGAAAAGGCTTGAGGAATTAGTGAAAGAGCTAGGCATCACCAGGCTTAGCATGGATGAATTAGGGAGAATTATCGAGGATGTTATAGAGAAGCACAGGGAGAAGCTTCTAGCAAAGAAAGAGAAAGCCTTCGCGATCGCGATGAGCGAGACCATGAAGCTTGTGAGAGGGAGGATTGACGGAGCAATAGTGGCTGAAAACGTTAAAAAGAAGCTAAGGGAAAAACTTAACATTGGCAGCGATGACGAGTACTCCCGACAATGATTGATGATTTGAAGGCATTTGACCGAGCAAAACCACGGTTTTAAGCTTAAAAGTGATGAGTATCCCCGGTGCGAGCTAGCGCGATGAGCTCTAAACGAGCGTGCTGATTTAGCTAATGTTGAGCCTTGGCCGCGTCTGAACCGTATGGTGGTGAAGAAAATGGTAGCCACTGAAGAAGTAATTGGGGAATGGATAAGGAGTTTCTTAAGGGAGAAACTGGGTGCTGATGGATTCACGGAGAAGAGGATAAGGGAGAGGGACCTAAGGGGTGCTCTACACTATTTCACAATATTCAGGGTTGCAAGAGGAGATGAGACAATACTTATCAGGCTTGGAGACGGGGTTCTAAGAATCAACTACACTGGTAGAAGCATTAGCAGTGAAAGGAAGGAATTGTTCGAGAAACTGGGCCTCCTAGTGGAGGAAACAGACGACATGTTTACAGCGTATTACAAGGAGATAGTCAAAGCCTTAAACATCGGTGACTTGGAGACTATATTAACACTGGTCCTGGAAGGAGTCTTCAATGAGACTTAGCTATTCAAAACTACACGACTTATGGAGGATTATAGAGCTGTATAATTCAGGTATGAGGCTTAAGGAAATATCTCAAACCCTTGGATTGAAACCATCCTATATTTCATCACTAATCACAAAGGGGTTGGAGAATGAGGTTCTTTACAAGTATTATAACGTAAACCTGGGCTCTCTGGGAAAGCATAAACCATCCTTCGTAATGATAGAGATGTCTCAGAAGGCAGATGTTTTGCAATGTATTGATAAGAACGTTAGAACACTATCCTTGTATTACTCCTATAACAAGAAACCGTTGATAATGATGTATCTTTTAGAACCAGTGGTTATCCCAGAAGAGGTTTTGAGAATTAACAATCAGCTCTGCCACGTCGTCTTCTCCGGGTATGTGGAAGAAGTCGTGATACCTATTGAAAAACATCTCGAGCGTAAGATAGTTTTCAAAACCATGGACGAGGAAAAATATTCCATGGTGAGGGATGAGATTGACGAGCTTATCTTGTTTGAAATATTTAATTTCTTCAATCCCCCGGTTCAAAACAATGTCAAGACTTCGGAGTTCTTGAAGGATATTGTGAAGAAATACATGCTTAAAAGCATTCCATTCCACTACTACAAGCATGTTAAAAATAAACTATACCCTCGACTAGTGTATAGGGCTCAAGGAGTGTATTCCCTGGTAAGGATCGCGGCTCCAACTCTCTCGATACTCAACACCTTGGTGAACCTGCTGTTTAAAAGTGAAATCTTAACCGGTGTGGATCAGATTCATCTTTTAAGCAAGCACCCAATGTTAGCAATCCTTCACGGATGGTGTGATCCTTTGAGGCTTAACAACCCGAAAATTTCACACGAGCCTGTTGAAGGAGCCTCGTACGAGGTCTACCCTTATATTACACTTCTCTGATATATTTCCAGGGAAACATTCATGAGTAGGCTGGATGAAATATTGAGAGACGTGCTGGATAAGGCATCCGATCCTAGGAAGGTAATTGAATTGATGAGAAACGTTTCGGGTAGAATTAAAAGCTCTACCAAGAACTACGTCTTCCATGAGCCAGGGATTATCGAGGTTGAAAGAGGAGTTAACTTACACATTATCGGAGACCTTCACGGCGATATCCACTCACTTTTGACAATACTGGGAGAGAGGTTTGAACTACTGGGGAGAGGTAGCGATGTAATGGTTTTTCTAGGAGACTATGTTGACAGAGGGGACTACCAAATTGAAACCCTGGCCTTGCTCCTCTATTTGAAAGCAGCTTTCAACGATCAAATCATTCTTCTACGAGGAAATCACGAGCCCCCTACTTGGCTCGTACCACACCCGCATGATTTCCCGAGCGTCCTAGTTGAAAGATACGGGGAGGAAGGGGAGAAAGTGTACAGTGAGGCTTTAAGCCTCTTCAACACCCTCCCTCTCACGGCTTACCTTTCCGGCGAATTATTAATGCTTCACGGTGGACCACCTCTTAAAGTATTAGAGGCCTCTAGCTTCGAGGAGGCATTCTCGTTAAACACGGGGAAAGCCAGTCCTGAAATGTTGGAGGAAATACTATGGAGTGATCCCGTGGAGCTTAACGTTGAATTCCTTGACTCACCTAGAGGCGCGGGCGTTTTATACGGGAAGAAGGTTTCCTCAAAGGCCCTTGGCTTGATAAATGGTAAGTACATCGTGAGGAGTCATGAAATGGTTAATGGCTATAGAGTAGGGCACGACGGGCTCGTGATCACGGTTTTCGACGCTGCAATCCCCTATGGCCTGGACTCGATAGGCGTGGTCGAATACTTATACGATGCTGTGAGAGACCAGTACAGGCTGGATCTCGTCAAAAAATCCCCGAAGATCTAGCATTCCTTGACGAAGACGGTCTAACAGTAAGGTTGTTTAAAATCAGTTTATAAGTTAGTATTCTTTTAATGGATCTCAGGTGAAACACGTTGAGCAGTGACGCTGAAGAATCGGTAGTCGACGTTGTCGACGAAGCGATCGGGGACATCTTAGAGGAATTACTGGAGAAATACTATGGTGACAACTTGGAGTCGGAGGAGGATTACGATGAGTTGGTTTACAACATAGTCAGCTCCATAAGGAAAGAAGTTTTCAAAGGAAAAGCCGATGTTGCAGAGATAAGGGAATTCTTATACAAGCTAAGGGAGAAACCACAGATCGCTAAACTAGTGTTGAGCTACATTATAGGTAATTACTTCGAGAAGGCAGGAAGCCTTGCAAGGCACGCACGCATACCTGAAGGAGTTTCGCTTTAACCCTTTTTAAGGGGTGTTTTTAATTCCTCGCTCCAAGAGATCGGATTCTAAAACTTCGGGTGATAAGGTTCCTGAGGTAGCAACCAGCAAGTCAAAAGAGACGTCGGCTAGGAGAAAGCCTTCCAAAAGCTTTTCAATAGATGACCTAGTAGACAAGATGTCGGGCGAAGTACTGGAATATCTGGGATTGAACGAGTTAAGCATTCCCAGCGACTTGAAAACAGCGATTTCCCGGGAAGTCATCGAGGCAGTTACATCCGGGTATTCGAGTAAGCCGGATGTTGAAACAGTGTTGAAGAGAATTAAGAGAAACATGCAAAACATATATGAGCTAGTCGTTTTCAAAATACTGGAGAGTTTAGACGCTTTCGACGAGAAGATTCTTGAATACGTAATCTACCGGGGAGGGAAGGCTACCATACCGGGCGCTTCTAAGCTTTACTCGCTTGCCCGCAAATATGGTAGAGAAGACCTTATCCTTACTCTCCAGGCAGTATGGAACAAGCACATGTCAAGAGAGCTCATAGAATGCCCAAGGTGCGGTTTCAACTCTATCTCAACCGACCTCTCCTGCAATGTCTGCGGCAATATTGTTAGCGAGCAATACGTTAGAACACGGCTTGACTTTGCCAATAAGTTTAAAATGTACGTGGAATCTGCAAGCGTTGCCGAGTTGAGAAGTGTTCTAGAACTAGGCTACGTCTTAGCTAATTCCACGGGAGTGTACTCCCCCCGCTCGAAAAGCATAGTCCCTGGAAGAATCTACTACCAGTTATATTTGAAACCATCGGACATCTCCTTTATAATAGAGAACATTAACCAGCGTGACGTTAAGGTCTAATTAACCTGGAGAGTTCAACCTGGTGAAGAATCATTCAGCATAATTAAACGGGGATTGATTCACGGGTCAAACTCTTATTTTCACGCCCTTTGAAGCGAGCGTTGAGCGGATTCCCCGTCTTAAAACCTGGATATTCATCTCAAGGTTTTCGAAAACCCCTTTCTGCTCGAAAATCAATGCTCCCTGGTAGTAAACCCTTACCATTGGAGTGTGAGATAGTTTTTCACCTGTTACATCCTCCCTTAGCGCGTTTACCTTGCAGACTAGTATGTTGGGGTCGATCAGCTTTTCTAACTCTTTCACTGCTTCGCTTAAGATGGCGCTGTCCTGACTCCCCGGGTAGTAGTACTCTACGATAACTAACTCGTTACCGGTTAGTGCTCTTTCAAACTCTTCCCTGCTGTTGAGCTCGTACATTGAACTCACTTTACGGTTCTTGTTTTAAATCTGTTTTCAACACTTTAATAGTTTTCAGGTAGTATTGGCCGATGCGAAAAATTTATATAGAAGCCCTTATGTCTATTAATTTATGGATTCTATAGAATGATTAGGTGAGAAGAAATGGCAATGTATGGAATACCTGTACTCGTGTTGAAGGAAGGGACGAGGAGAACCATTGGCAGGGAGGCATTGCGCGGGAACATCGCTGCTGCGAGAGCATTGGCTGAGGTTTTAAGAACCAGTCTCGGCCCCCGTGGACTTGACAAAATGCTGGTCGACAGTTTTGGAGACGTAACTGTGACTAATGACGGAGCCACTATTGTAAAAGAGATGGAGGTTCAACACCCTGCTGCTAAGTTGCTAGTTGAGGTGGCTAAGGCCCAGGATGCTGAGGTTGGGGATGGTACAACCAGTGCCGTAGTCCTTGCCGGAGCATTCCTTGCGAAGGCTGAGGAGCTCCTAGACCAGAACATCCACCCCAGCATTATTATTGAAGGATACACAAAGGCTCTGAAAGAATCGCTCAAAATACTCAGCGACATAGCGTACAAGGTATCGCCCACTGACAGGGAGTCTTTGAAGAAAGTGGTTATGACAACAATCTCCAGCAAGTACATTGGAGGGAACGTGATATCCAACAAGCTGGCTGACATGACTATTGAGGCCGCTTTAACAGTTGCAGAGCTTAAGGAGAACGGGACATTTGATTTCAGAACCGATGACGTTAAAATAGAGAAGAAGAAGGGAGGAAACGTTATCGATACTCAGCTGATAAAAGGCATCGTTATCGATAAAGAGGTTGTTCACCCAGGGATGCCGAGAAGGATTGAGGATGCTAAGATAGCACTGCTGGACGCGGCCTTAGAGGTTGAGAAACCAGAGATAACCGCTAAAATCAACATAACCAGCCCCGAGCTGATCAAGGCATTCCTCGATGAGGAGGCGAACCTGCTTAAGGAGATGGTTGAGAAAATAGCCTCCACCGGCGCTAACGTTGTGATATGCCAGAAAGGCATTGATGAAGTAGCCCAGCACTTCCTCGCCAAGAAGGGGATAATGGCTGTGAGAAGAGTTAAGAGAAGCGACCTTGAGAAGTTGGAGAGAGCTTCCGGAGGTAAAATAGTCAGTAGCGTTAGGGATTTGAAACCCGAGGACCTAGGCTATGCTAAGCTGGTAGAGGAGAGGAGAATAGGTAATGATAAAATGGTGTTTATCGAGGGCTGCAAGAATCCGAAGGCTGTGACAATACTTATTCGCGGAGCAAACGACATGGTGATGGATGAGATTGAGAGAAGCCTAAAGGACGCCTTAAACGTGCTGAGGAATGTTATGAAGGTTCCGAAGATAGTGCCTGGAGGCGGCGCCGTCGAGATCGAGCTGGCTATGAGGTTAAGGGAGTTCGCAGCTAAAGTTGGAGGGAAGGAGCAGCTGGCAATCGAGGCATTCGCACAAGCCATAGAGGAGATTCCGCTAATACTTGCAGAGTCAAGCGGTAAGGATCCGTTAGAAACATTGATGAAGCTGAGGCAGCTCCACAGTGTAGGCAAAAAGTACGCAGGGATCGATGTCGTGACCGGAGAGGTAAGGGAGAATATGCTTGAGTACAACGTAGTAGAGCCTCTGCTTGTTAAAGAATCCATGGTGAAGACTGCAGCGGAGGCTGCTATAACGATATTGAAGATTGACGACATAATTGCTGCAAGCCCCGTGAAGAAGGAGGAAAAGGGCAAGAAAGAAGGCGGCGAAACACCACCTCCGGGGAGCTTCGAGTAAGGAGCCCGTAAACCTCTTTTTCAATCAAAAAGATTTTAATTTATAAATCCTCTACACCATTTTTCAATAATGCCCTGCTTTAAGAAGGTGTTTAAGAGAATGAGTGTGGACGTTAGGAAAATATACTCGGAAGTATTTGCATCAAGGCTCACAAGGTTTGAATTAGCGAGAATTATCGGGGCACGTTCCCTCCAGCTCTCGCTTGGGGCGCCAACCCTCATAGATGTTAGCGGTATCCAAATCAAAGACCCTGTTGCAGTAGCCATATATGAGCTGTTAAAAACAAGTTTACCAATGTCTATTCGTAGGAGGGTTGAGGATGGAAAATACGAGCTCATTCCAGTTAGCAAACTCATCACAACAGATGTTAGAAAGTATTTATCAACAATTCTCGAAACATGGAATATTAGTAGTAGGGTATAGTGAGTATCAGAGTAGCCTCGGAAAAGTATTCGACTTTTATGTTGAGAAACCGGTTGGCAAGGATGCTTTCTCGAACATTTACAAATTCTTCATTGAAAACCACCACTACATGGTTCTACAAATAAAGAGTGAGCGCCCTGTTCTAAGATTTCTACCTATTCCCGAGAGAGGGATCCCGTTCAAGCAAGTGCTCACGATCACCACGTTTTTCACAGTCGGGTTAACAGGCTACGGACTGGCAAGCGGCTTCGCAGAGATAGCGTCAAAGCTTGGAATACCCATTGGGTTAAACCCGTTTGCAACAGCCTTAGTGTACACTCTCCTGTTCCTGCTCGCATTAGGCGTTCACGAGCTCGGACACGTGTTCTCCAGCAAGAGGGAGGGCGTGCTGATAGAGGGGCCTATATTCATACCGGCACCCCCTATTCAGCTGGGTTTCATCGGAACCTTCGGAGCTGTGATAATGATGAAGACTCTTCCACCTTCTCGAAGAGATTTAGCGAGGCTAGGTATTTCAGGCCCGTTATCAGGGGTCTTAGCAGGGTTGCTGATAGGGGTTGTAGGAGTGTTCAGCTCAGTGTCAATCCCGTACGAGAAGGCTGTTGAACTAGCTGAAGCCGGGGAAATAGGGGCGATGCCTCTTACAACGCTAGGGTTTAAGCTACTTCTAATGCTGAAGCCTGTGAACGGGGAGGTTTTGCTGATACATCCACTGCTCTTCATAACCTACATAATATTCATAGTGACGTTTCTAAACCTACTACCGATAGGTCAGCTCGACGGAGGACATGTTCTGCGAAGCTTGATGTCGCCTAGGGCTCATGAAAAACTAGGGAAAATTGTTATTGCACTGCTAGCTGTAACCGGGCTGTCCTTAATGTTGATGAATTATGCTGCCGGCTACTACTACCTATTGCTCTCCCTAGTAGTATTCATACTAAGAGGCTTTATTGCTAAAGGACAACACCCCGGTAGCGCGGATCAGTATGATGATGAGAGGCCATGGCATTATTTAATTCCCTACGTAGTTTTACTAGTATTGGTCACGCCAATACCGGTAGGGTAGGGTTGGTCGAAAAACAGAGTTTTCCACGGGGTTTATGATTGTTCAGGGCGGACGCGAAAATCGCCTCCAACGCGGTTGAACGGGGATCGGGATACATTAGTATATGGGATTTAAAGGGAAAGGTACTCGTAATTGCTGAAAAGCCTAAGGCTGCGAGAAAAATAGCTGACGCGTTAAGCCAGAAGTATTTTGTAAGAAATATTAATAACGTAACCTACTTTGAAATACGCGACGGCATCCACCAGATAATTGTCGCAAGCTCCGTTGGACACTTGTACGGGCTGACAACTCTGGAAAACGGCTACCCCGTTTACACCTACCAGTGGGCTCCATTATACGAGGTTGAAAAGAGAAAGACGCACTCGTTCAATTACCTAGAGGCTTTGAGAAAACTGTGCATCACCAGTAGCTACTTCGTGAACGCATGCGATTACGATATCGAAGGTAGTGTGATAGGGTACTTGATAATTAAATTCAACGGCGACCCCAGCAGGGCTTTCCGAGCAAAATTCTCAAGCCTGACCCCCTCAGAGCTGCGGGAGGCGTTCCAGAAGCTAACTCGGCTGGATTACGAAATGATTGAGGCAGGGCTTTGCAGGCATGAATTAGACTGGTTATGGGGTATCAATGTAAGTAGAGCCTTAATGAGAACTGTGGAAAGTTTTTCAAAGAAAAAAATCATCCTAAGCGCTGGCAGGGTTCAAACCCCTACTCTAAAATACGTTTCCGACATAGAGAAGGAGCGGAACCTGTTCATTCCAACCCCGGTCTACAGCGTTATCCCAACCATCGCTAAGGATGGCGTGAAAATAACGTTGGAACTAGTTAACAACTCGATCAAGAGGAAAAATGAAGCATATGCTCTGGCTGAGAGGATTAGGAATGAGGGCTTTTTAACGGTGGAATCCTACGAGGAACATACTAGTTCGATACCTCCTCCCCCTCCATTCAATCTTGGCGACCTCCAGGAGGAGGCTGCGAGAATCTATGGATACAGCCCGTCTAAAACCCAGTCAATCGCTGAGCAACTCTATCTCGACGCTCTCATCAGCTACCCTAGGACTAACAGCCAGAAACTGCCCAGAGGGCTGGATTTCAAGGGCTTATTGACCAAGATCTCGCAGATTTCAAACTACAGCGCCCTTGTCTCAGAGCTTTTAAAAGAGACAAAAGGCTTTTTACAACCCGTTGAAGGCGACAAGGAGGATCCAGCGCATCCAGCCATATATCCCACGGGAGTCAAGCCAGTTAAACTGGACAATGATCAGTGGGCTGTTTACGATTTAATAGTTAGAAGATTCCTAGCAGCTTTCGCAGGTAGTGCAGCAATCTATCGTTCAACGGCGAAATTTGCCTTGCCAGGTGTGAACATTGTTTTCCAGGCAGCAGGGCAAGGTATTGAAAATCTCGGCTGGTACAAATACTATCCATTCCACAAACCAAGCGTCAAAGCATTGCCCAGGTTTAGGGAAGGAGAGAAGGTTAGGGTTGTCGAGGTCAGCGTTAAAACCGCGTATACTAGGCCGCCTCAGAGGATTAGTAAAATCGGGATGTTGAGATGGATGGAGAGTGTTGAAATAGGTACGGAGGCTACGAGGGCTACAATTATAGAGAAGCTTTTCGAGAGAAAATACTTGGTTAACACTACTCGAGGCGTTGTTGTCACAGACCTGGGATTAGGAATTGTTGAAACACTTGAAATATTCTTCCCCGAATTGGTGAAAGTTGAGTTAACCAGGCATTTCGAAAGATTAATGAACGACATTAAGAAAGGGGCTGTGAAAAGAGAGCAAGTGATAAGTGAGGCTAGGAACACGCTGGACGTGTTAATTAAGAAATTCAATGAAAACAGGGAGAAAGTGGGGCAAATGCTTTCATCAAGACTCGGAGTATACACCCCGCCCAATAAATGCGCCATCTGCAACAGGGAAGAGTTTTCCAACGGTCTCTGCATGTATCATTACAAAGCTAGGGAACAGATTGACTCGGTGTATGAGGAGTGGAGGGAAAGAGAAGGGATCTCGTTTAAGGATTATTTAGAGAAGATTAAGAAACTTAAGTCAACAGGAAAATGGGTCGTGGAAGTCATTGAGTATGTTTATGGTGGCAAATAATTTTAAATGCTTTAAAACAACATTGTTGCGAAACCTCTTCAATACTTGCGAAGCAAACAATACTTAAACATTTAAGGTCCTCCGGGTTTCACTTATGGAAAATGATTAGGGATCAGCGGGTTGAACACGGCCTGGGTTAGAAAACGCTGTATAGTAGGAATGAGTTAGGTAAGTGAGGAACGGATTTCCTGAAACCAGAGGGAGATATAACCAAGATACGGTATCTTAACAACGATGTCGTTAATGCTTAAGACTTTTCCAACAACTCTTTCATAACTGATCCCTAACGGGCGATTATTAACCACATCAAAATATATTACATCGGGTCCGGAGTTGTTATCGCCTTTTGTAACATAGTAGTACTTATTATTCACGATTTTAACATCTACGACTCTGTGAATGATCAGCTTGTTTGAGTAAGCCTTGTAAACGATCACATCGCCCACCCTTATCTCTGAGGGGCTTGGCTTGTATGTGAAGACTATGTCGCCCTCTCTTAGAACGGGGAGCATGCTCTCCCCTTTAACAACCGCCATTGGGGCTTGCGAACCTGTTAGGCTTGAAAGTACTGCAGGATTTAAGATAACGATTATGAGCAGGATTGAAAAAGCGGCTTCAATCATCCACGCGAAGTGCTTTATCCTCGATTTATCAATCCTTTTCGTTGAGAATGTCCGATATGTCGAGGACAATCTCCTTTACCTCTCTCTCCTCGCTTTCACTCTCTAAAACCTTTTTACTGCTCCCGCCCTCGATCTCAACGGATTTCCCGCCAACTTTGAGCTTGCTAATGGTGGTTTTCCACTTGTATCCACAGCTTCCACACTTCACTACACCCATCATAGTAACCGTGATCCTTCCCTGAGCGTCTGGAATAGGAGCTACTAGTTGCCATGATTTAATGACTTCAATGTTGTTTGAACCACACCTAGGGCATTTGAGGCTTGACTCTTTCTTAGGGCTACTCAACACTATCACCAAGCACCTGCTATCAAATATATGGTGTAGAATATTAAATATGGTAAGGGCGTTAAAACGGTTTTCAAGAGGGTTTTCTTCGACTTGATGAAATAGAGGTAGAGTGCTAGCCCAAGCACTGTGCTCAAGACCGCTATCTCCCTTATCAAGCCTTCTTCATGCTTGTAAAACCCGATGAACAATATGGATGAGATGTAAAGACTGTGCGTGATGAAGCAGTAGACATTTGGGCTTTTGATCTTATCGAAAAACAACTTAGTCATTAAAGCCCACGTCAGGTAGGGAATGTACACGTATATGGTTAAACCTATAATCTGGTTCATTCATCAATCCCTTTGGTGGTTGAGCTTGTACATTACGTCATACATATATGATGAATCATTCGCTATAAAAGACATAAAGGCCAGAATGATCCTTGACAGCAGAGGCAATCCAACCGTGCAGGTTAAAACCGTGACGGAAGGCATGGGCGTGGGAATCGCCAACGCGCCAAGCGGTGCTTCAACCGGTATCCATGAAGCAGTCGAGGTACGGGATGGGGGGAAGGAGTTTAAAGGCAGAGGGGTTTCAAGAGCTGTTGAAAACGTTAACAAAGTAATCTCCCCTGCTTTGATAGGACTGGATTCCCGTAGGCAACAGTTGATTGATAGGAAGATGATCGAGATAGATGGAACACCCAATAAGAGCAGGCTCGGCGGCAACGCGATAGTGGCGACCAGCTTATCCGTTGCTAAAGCAGCCGCGTCCACGATGGGGTTACCCTTGTATGCCTACCTAGGAGGGTACGTGGCCGACACGCTGCCCGTCCCCATGCTGAACATAATAAATGGGGGAGTTCACGCGGGCAACAAGCTAGACTTCCAGGAATTCATGATCGTCCCAGCAGGATTCAGCTCTTTCAGAGATGCCATTAAGGCCGCGGTTGAGGTCTACTTTGACTTGAAGAAGATTTTGAAAGAGAAATACGGCCCCCAGGCCATTAACGTTGGGGATGAAGGCGGGTATGCTCCTCCGATAGAGAAAGTGAGGGATGCGCTCGATATTTTAATCCAGGCGATTAAAGCTGCTGGATACGATCCCTGGAACCAGGTTGTCATAGCGCTGGATGTGGCGAGCAGCCAGTTCTATAGGGAGGATAAAGGAGTGTACGTTCTAGAAGGGTCTGAGTACACCCGGGATCAATTAATAGAGTTTTATGAGAAACTAGTGAATGAATATCCAATAGTCAGTATTGAAGACCCCTTGCAAGAGGAGGATTTCGAAGGATTCGCCGAGATCACTAAAAGGTTGGGAGGCAAGGTGCTCATTGTTGGCGATGACATATTCACCACTAATCCCGCAAGGTTCAGGAAGGGCATAGATTCCAAGGCAGGTAACGCTATACTGGTCAAGGTCAACCAGGTTGGAACCCTGTCGGAAACCCTTGAGGTCGTGAAAACAGCGTTCACCAGCGGCTATAAAACCGTGATAAGCCACAGGAGCGGCGAGACAGAGGACACTTCCATAGCTGACATCGCAGTAGGAGTATGCGCAGGGCTCATCAAGACAGGTGCTCCCGCGAGAGGAGAGAGAACGGCTAAATACAACCGTCTACTAGAAATTGAAGAGGAGCTAGATAATCCAAGGTATCCTGGATTCAGCGTTTTCTTGAGAAAGCCGTGAGAATAATGTTTTTTCAAAAACATTTTTATCATGTTTCCTAAGGAATCAGTAGGCCAACTATCATCAAGCTAATAGCCATTATCAAGGTGAACTTTAGAAACTGGCTTGGCGTCATATTCGGCAACATTTTAATAGCTCTAACCAGTAGTGTAACCACGAATCCCATGAATATTGTAAACACTATTATGAACCCTACCAAGAATAATACTCCGCCAACACCCGTTATCTTGTCCACGACTCCTCCAAGCGCGTTAAATATCTTGTATGCGTCTTCGAACCCCATTCCTGGTCCCTGGACACTGATCCTTTTGGATAGGAATTTAAAACCTCGGGCAGGTAAATCGGGAGAGGATTTTTAACAATAACTTATTAATCCTTATTCGACTTAAAAAGTAGTGATGATGATGGTTAAAAGCGTGGCAGCCGCTACGGCAATGCCAGCTACCAGGCTTCTGACAATATTACAATACCCATGTTTTTAACAATTTATTGATTTTTATAACATTGTAAATTATTAATGAAAGGAAATCATGATGATAAACTTTATTTAGATTTTAGAAATCGCGTAACATTAACATGAAACGAATCCTCAATCATTACACAGTGCAAGCTATTTCAGCCCGTGAGTTAATGGGACATGGAAGAATGCTCTCTCAATTGGGCTGAGGATTTTTAAAGTATTCTCTTGGTATTACCTCAACGGTGGATCAAATGATGGGTGTGAAGGTTGAGAACATAGATGAGTTTCTCGGTAAGCCGGTTAATGATCCCTACGGCCGCAGAATAGGCTACCTGATAAGTTTCTACAGCGACTCCGACGGCAACGTTACCTCGCTAGAAGTTAGCATCGGCGACTTCGAGTTCAAGCAGTTCTCAATAGACAGGTTCAAGTTTGAAAACGGTAACATCATCCTGCTGTCGGAGTGGGAGTATAATGCTGTTTTAACAGAGAACAGGCTTGAGAGGTTAAAGAAGAGGGTAGCAGCACTGGAGCAGCTGAAAACCAACAATGAGGTTCCAAAGCACGCTTACGAAGAATACAAGAAAAAGCTCGACGAGATGTTGATGAAGATTAAAGAGGATGCTAAGACCGTGAAGGAGATGTTGAGGAAGAGGCTTTACGAGATAGAGGATATTGTGGTTGAGCTTGAGAAATGTATGACTAATTTAAAGGTAAGCTACATGGGCGGTGAAATACCCGAGAAATCCTATAAGATGGCGATAGACCTTGTCAGGAAGAACATGGATGTGGTAATGCTGGAGAAGGAAAGCGTTAAGAGGCATTTGGAGAGGATCGAAGCTCTTGAGACCCGGCCGGAGGATATCATTGTGAAGAAAGAGGAAGGCGTTGCAGCCCAGGAGTCTAAGCAGCCCATGCAGGTTGTTGTTTTAGAAGGCTAGTAATACCCCATTAATATTCATCCTTGTATTTAAAAATGTTTTTCACGGGCATTTTCTTACAGGCTTGCACGGGGTACTTGAAACATGTCTGCATCCACGAGTTACTCTAGAATTGGTTTGTTTGGAAAACTTACCGGTTTAATCAAGGCTAGGGATCCAATGAAGAAGAGCATTCTCGAATCAGTTGCCACACTAGACAGGATGATTAGGACTATAGAGTCTTCAAAGAAGAGCCTTGACTCCGTTCTCGAAGAACATCAGAAAAGAGCCAAACTCTTAAACTCTGAGGGAGACAAAGAGTTCCAAGACATCATAAACGAGGAGATCAACAATATTGTAGGGTATAAGACACTATTTGAAAAAGCAATACTGGACCTCGCCAGAGTAAGATACAGGCTTGAAACCCTCGCATACGTTGAGGAGCCGATGAAAGAACTACCAGCGGTCATGGAGGAGTTGCAGAGAATAGAGCCTGAAGTGGCGAAGATAGCTCCAGACCTACTTAACCAGCTGAGAAGCTTGAGGAAGAAAGTAGAGGATATAATTATTGAAACAGCTGCAGAGCCTTCTCCCGGTTTAACGGGGAAAGCAACGGCAGCCCCTACTGTTAAAACTGTTTCACAACCCTCTGTTAAAAAGGAGGATTCTACACTGCTCCCACCTCCACCGCCCAGTGAGGTCAAGATGCCAGAGACTACTACTGTGGTGAATGAGCAACCTCAGGCTATAGTGGTTAAGAAACCTGAGCCGGTTGATGTACCCCTCCACGTCGTGGAGCAGTGGCTTCTCGACGAGCTCAGGTCGAAAGGAGGAATACTAGACGTATCAAACTTTATCAGCAAGTACAGGGTTAAGAAGGAAGCCGTTTACCTAGCTCTCAGAAACCTTGAGGCTAAAGGAGTTATCAAGCTGAAGAGGTTCTAAAATTCAACACTTTTTAAACAATACCTTGCCCGGTGATCTTCATGAGCATGCAGTACTTGGTTGACAAAGGAGTTGAATACGCGCATAAAGCCGTAGCTGCCGATAAGAGCGGGGACTATGAGACCGCTATTAAATACTATAAAGTCGCTATAGAGTTTTTCAGCAAGTATTTGAAGCTTTACCCTGACGCTGCAATGAGTGACTGGTATAGGGAGTTGATCGAAAAATATAAGGAGCGGATAAACGTTCTCACAAAAGCTCTTGACAAAATGCAGAAAGTGGGGGGAGAGGTCAAGTATAGCGATTCTGATGACATAGAGGTTTTAACTCCGGAGAAAAGGGCTAATAAGAAAAAGTTCGACGACTTGGTCGACCTTGAAGATGTTAAGAAAGCATTGAAAAGAGCAGTGATCTACCCTGTTAGAACGCCCGATCTCTATCCTTTAGGCTGGCCCAAAGGCATACTGTTATTCGGCCCACCTGGTTGCGGTAAAACAGAAATATCTCTCGCACTGGCAAACGAGATTAACGCGGTCCTCATAAACGTTAGCCCAGCAACCATCATGAGTAAGTGGCTCGGTGATGCTGAGAAAAACGTGAAGAAAGTATTTGACAAGGCGCGTGAAATCGCGAACAATGGAACCCCTGTCATAATATTCATAGACGAGGTTGACGGCTTGCTGCAGGTTTACGGGAACGAGATAGGCGGAGAGAGCAGGATGAGGAACCAGTTCCTGCAGGAAATGGATGGGTTAAAGGAAAAGGAGAATAACAGGCTTCCCTTGTTCATCATTGGAGCTACCAACAAACCCTGGAACCTGGACATAGGTTTTATCAGAAGGTTTGAGAAAAGAATCTATGTTCCCCAGCCGAATAAGGAGATTAGGAAGCAACTCTTCATACATTACGTGAGCAAGCTGAAGGAAGTGTACCCTGTGGAAAACATAGATTACGATAAGCTAGCAGAGATAACAGAGTACTACACTCCCGCGGATATTTCCAGCATAATAAAGGAGGTACAAAACAATGTCGCCGAGGAGATTAACGAGATGATTATCACCAAGGGCGAGAACAAGGGTAAGCCCGAGAGGGTAATCACAACTGAAGACATTATCAAGGTGATTCAGACTAGGAAACCTAGCATAGACCCTAACTGGCTTGAATCCTACAGGGAATGGATGGAGAGATACGGAGCATTGTAAACGTTCTAAACGTTTTTAGCGCTTAAAAGCTTTGAATCGCAATACTGAATATTAGCGATGAAGAGAGTCGTGCCAGGATGATTAATAGATGAATTCCATCCCCTGGGGTAGCTGAGCCTTTCCCAAGGGCTTCTAAGACGATTTATTAAACCCTTCACGCCTATGGTTAAATTTGAGGAGTGCTGAATGCTTGGGCGTCCTAGAAGAACCCTTTCGTTTAACGAGCTTCAAATACATGAATATTATGATGCATACGCTACTCCAATCCCTAAATACATGATTCTATGCTTTCCTGACGTCGGACTCGTATCATCTATTGCATGCCGCCACATTGTAATGGAGAAGAAACTGGGATTAGTTGGCGAGATAGATTCTCCAACTCTTCTCCCACCTGTTTCAGTCATCCATGAATCCTCCCCTATAAGCCCTGTACAGCTCTACATGCCGGAGGACAGGAGCCTTCTCATGGTCTTATCCGAGATACCTTTAATCCCGGGGAGTGTTTACCCCTTTGTCAACGCTATCTCCAGCTACGCTGATGAAGTAGGTGTTGAATACCTCTTAGCCGTCACCGGGCTCGCGGTTCCAAACAGGCTTGAGCTGGAGAAACCCCAGGTTTTCGTAGCATCAAGCAAGGAGGAAGTCTACGCTTCTTTTAAAGGGGAAAACATTGAAGCATTGCGCGAGGGCTTCGTAGTAGGTCCCTACGCTCTCTTACTGAAAGAAGGGAGGAGGAAAGGGTTTTCAACAGTAGTATTTCTAGTTGAATCCTTCCTAGACATACCGGATCCGGAGGCAGCTGCTTTTGGAATAGCAGCCTTAAGCAGGTTTGCCGGGATACAGGTTGATACTAAGAAGTTACTTGAGGAGGCAGAGCTGATAAAGCTTAGGACTAGGGATTTAATGATGCAGACGAGGAAGGCGATGATAGATATGCAGAAGCAGATGGAGCGTCAAATGCCGCTAATGTACATGTAAGGTGGGTGCCCATGAGCTTCCACAATGTTTTCGAAAGGATTAGGAGGAGGATGAGGGATTTAATGGAAGAGTTTGAGGCTGAGATTGAAGAGGAGTTGGGCCAGACTTACTCAGGCGTTATTCAGCCACTGTACACGGTTACAGAATACCCTGACAGGTACGAAATAGTCTTAGACCTGCCATACGGAGATCTCAATGCTTTATCGGTAAGGATTTCAGAATCGACTTTGAAAATCGAGTGCGACCTTGTCAAAGAAATAAAATTTGAGAAGTGGAGTATTCACAGGAATATATCGTTTAAAAGATACAAGGTTGAGCTGAAAATACCTTCTGACGCGGATATCTCCGGAGCTACCATAAACCGGGATCCCAGCAAACACTTCATAAAAGTCGTCCTCCCTAAGAAGAAATAGTTTTTCATTAGTTAAGGAGAAATCTAATGAAGAAGTATCTTATCGGTATAGATGAAGCCGGGAGGGGCCCTCTAGTAGGAGACATGGTTGTAGCAGGAGTGATGGCTGAGGAGAATGCAATTGAGGATTTGCTTGAGAGGATTGAGGTTAGAGACAGTAAAACCATGACTCCTAGGGGGAGACTTGAATCATTCCTTTCTTTGAAAAACTCTAACATCTCGTTCTACATAGACTATATTCAACCTGCGGAAATCGATCGTGAAAACCTGAATCTTCTAACTGCTGGAAGCATAATCAGGATTCTTCGATTCTTTAAAACTCTTCTTTCAAACCTTGATGGAAAACTGGTGGAAATCTATGTTGACGAGGTAAAGGGTGTTAAAAAGGTTGTTGAGAAAGAGTGTTCTAAATTGTTCTGGAAACAATACAGGCTCGTGTTTGAGAGCGAAGCAGATTCTAAATACCCTGTGGTCTCCCTTGCGAGTATTATTGCGAAAGTATCGAGAGACCTGTCGATTAGTTCAAACATTTGTGTTCACGGAGACTTCGGCTCGGGATATCCATCTGACTCTAGGACTGTTGAGTGGCTTAATAGAGCATATAGCTCATTTGAACACCCGCCTCCTATTGTTAGAAAATCATGGTCTATACTAAAGTATAAAGCACCTGGTTGGTTTATTTTGAAGCAGAGAAAGCCCAGGACTTTATGGGATTTCGTAGGGTCGAAAGGGTTAAAAAATGCCGACAAATCTCCCCGCCGAGGCGAAAGCTAAATGGATAAAGGTAATGGAGGCTAGGACTCCAGAGGAGAAGATAGCTGCTATAGAGGAGTTTTTATCCAGCGTTCCAAAGCATAAGGGAACGGAGAATTTAAGGCATTGGGCAAGCCGGAGGCTAGCGGAGCTTCGCGAGGAGTTAGAACAGAAGAAAAGGAGGAGGACAGGCGGAGGGATAACTTTCTTCATAGAGAAAGAAGGTTCCGCCCAAATCTGCGTTATAGGATTGCCTAATACTGGTAAGAGCCTGCTGGTAAATAAGTTGACAGGTGCTAGGACCCTGGTTGCTGATTACGAGTTCTCCACGACATTCCCAGTACCGGGTATGCTAAGGTATGAGGATGTTTTGCTACAACTAGTTGATACTCCACCGTTAAGCCCCGGGAGCAAGCTACTGTCTAAAATCATCGGCTTGGCCAGGAATGCAGATGCACTCTTAATCGTCTTAGACGCCACTAAGGCTGTTTTAGACCAGTTCACCGTTGTCAAGGAGATATTAGAAGAGGAAGGGATACTTTTAACCAAGCCGAGGGGACGCGTTGTATTAGAAACATACAGGTCTGGGAAGTCCGGGATCAGGGTTACGTTAATGGGTCGTTTAATCGATGCGACAAGTGAGGATGTTAGAAAACTGCTCGAGAGCTACAAGATTTACAACGCGCATGTTAAGATTTACGGGGAGGTTACTATTGATGATGTTGAACAAGCTATTTTCGAGAACATAACGTACAAGCCTTCCATATTGTTTATCAACAAAGCCGATGCTCACAATCCCGATGATAGTGTGGTGAAAGAGCTGGGGAGGAGGTTTAACGGGCCCATACTAGTCGGCTCAGCTAAAACAGGGTTAGGGCTTGACAAGATAGGGGCCGAGATCTTCCGGTACTTGGAGCTAGTAAGAGTCTACACTAAAGCACCTAACGCTCCGCCGTCGCAGAAACCTCTTGTTCTCCGCAAAGGAGCAACCATCTATGATGTTGCCATAAGTATTCACAAGGATTTCGTGGAGAAATTCCAGTACGCAAGGGTTTGGGGCAGGTCTTCAAAATACCCTGGGGAGAGAGTTGGATTGGACCATGTGGTTGAGGATAAGGATGTTGTTGAGATACATATTAGGGGTTGAAAACTAGCATACGGAGATTTTCAAACCGGGAACCAGTTTAACGAACCTGGAGAAGGCTTCTAATTTTCCAGCCTCATCGCAAATGAATACTTCGCTAGGTTTAGACATTGTGAAGAGTTTCAAAGAATCCTCTTCCGGGGATGAGAAATTAAATAAGTACAGGCTTCCCTTGAAGTTTTTACCTACTATTTTCTCCCCTACCAGCATGTTAAGAGTTTCCCTGTCAGTTATTAAGACGTCTTTATCGGAGTCCCTAAGTATTTGCACAATTTTTCCGAGTTTGTCACTGCTTCTAACCGAAACAATCATTAGCTTAACCACTTATAATCCCTTGGGAAAATATACACTTATAGTGATTAGTGAAATAAGAGGTTTAAAATGATTTCCAACGGTGCTCATTGATGAGCATACAGTCGTTGGTAGATATGATTGTTTCCAAGGGGTATCAAGTACAAGGTGTTGGCAACAAGCTCAGGGTTTTACATCATTTACTGCCCGTCTACCTAGACATAGTTTTCAGCGGGAATAAAGTTGTGGTGAAGCTTTCATTCGACAATAGTTTGCGGGAGTTTATAGAAGACCTTGTATTATCCGGTAGCGAGAACGTGGGAGACTTGGTCGAGGATGTCATAGGCGAGTTCAACGAGCTCACGGCAAGTCTTTACAAATGGTTCAAGGATAACGGGTTTGAGATCAATATTAAGCTCAAAGACGGTGAGATAGATATCATGGAAATGCTGGAAGACATTCTTGAGGTAACGGAGGGGTAGGTATTGTTCAAGCACGGCTTGTTCGGAACCGACGGGGTTAGAGGACTCATCACGGAGCTAACCCCTGAGTTCGTGGTTAGGCTTGGAGAAGCCATCGCCACGTTCTTTCCCCCTGGCTCTAGGTTGATTGTGGGCCGCGATGTAAGGGCTGGCGGCGAGGCATATGCTCGCATAATCTCGGGAACGCTTCTCTACTTTGGAATAAAAGTATACGATGCAGGGCTGACTCCAACGCCTGCGCTACAGTATGCTGTTAAAACACTCGGGTTTGACGGGGGAGTAGTGGTTACGGCAAGCCATAACCCGAGAGAGTATAATGGGATTAAGGTAATAGGTCCTGATGGAATAGAGCTTGACAGGGATGGAGAGAAGGAGTTAGAGGAGATTTTCTGGGATGGGCGTTTCAGAAGCATTGACTGGAAAGCCATATCGCACTCTGTTGAGCCATACGGCATTGTCAACCAAGTGTACGTGGATGGGGTTGTTGAAAAAGTTGATAGGGAGTTGATAGCGTCGAGGAATTTTAGAATACTCATAGACCCTGCTAACAGTGTTGGCGCTTTAACCACGCCGGAGATAGCTAAAAGGCTTGGCGTGGAATACGTGGTTTTAAACGGTAGCCTAGACCCGCGCTTCCCTAGCAGAAACCCGGAGCCTACGCCTGATAATATTTCTGAAACAGCACAGGTGGTGAAGTCTTTGAAACTTACCTTTGGAGTCGCTCACGACGGTGACGCGGATAGATCCATCTTCATTGATAACCTGGGTAGAATTCAATCAGGCGATAGAACTGCCACTCTCCTGGCAAAGTATCTAAAGACTGAAAGAGGCGAGCAGGGAAGAGTCTACACGGCTGTGTCATCAAGCATGGTTATCGAAGACGTTATGAAAAGGATCGGTGTTGAAGTCGTCTGGCTGAAAGTTGGAAGCGTTGACATAGCTCATGCTATGAAGAAAGGCGGGGACGCGTTGTGCGGGTTCGAGGAAAACGGGGGGTTCATGTATCCGCCACACCAGTATGTGAGGGATGGCGGCATGACCCTGGCCCTCTACCTTGAGATGTTGGCAAGGTTTAAGGCGACTCCATCAGAGCTGTATGATTCACTCCCACACTATTATTCAATAAAGACGAAGTATAAGATGGGGAGGGATAAAGCCCTATTAGTTGTTGAACGCGTTAAAGAAGAGTTCAAGACTGAAAGGCTGATAACAATAGACGGTGTTAAAGTAATAGGGAGAGACTACTGGGTGCTGGTAAGACCCAGCGGTACTGAGCCCTTGTTAAGAGTAATGCTGGAGGCTAGAAGCGAAAGCGAAGCCAAGAGTATATTTGAGAGGATTGACAAAATAGTGAAAGAGGCTGGCTCAGAATGATGAGATATTGGGGTATGGATTTCATCAGGTGCGTTCACTGCAAGCACCACCCGCTTGAACTCATAGTTTTGGAGAGCGAAGTGCAGAATGTAGACACGTCGAACATGGAGTTTCCGCTCTGCAAAACTTATTGCGCATACCTGAAGAAAGAGGTTAAGCCTTCAGAACAATACCCTTGTAGCGAATGCCTGAGGACTGGGATTAAAACCGGTGTGCTCTACTGCCCCAGTTGCAACAGATGGTACCCTGTGAAGGAGGGGATAGTTTACTTGCTGACGGATAACAGGAGGAAGCCTGAGAACGATAAGAAATTCCTTCAAGCGTTCAGGGATAAGCTTCCAGCAGTTATTGTGGAGAAAGGATTGCCACATAATCTCTCTGAGTGACCCCTGAAGTTTTTGATCCGCTTTTAAGCCTAGTTGAAGGTTCAATTAACGGTTAAGTATAAAGTAGGAGTTACTCATATTTTACATGGGGAGCGAGATGAGTGATATGTTTGCAAGTTTAGATGCATGGGTTAAGCGTCAGAACGAGGTGAAAAACCTGTTTGAGAAAGCAGAGGTAAACTATCAGGAAGCCGACCGTTTGACACTGATCACACTTTCAAGAACCGCGTTCCAGCATATGATGAGAACTATTGAGGCTTTTGACCAGTGGCTAAGGGACCCTATGATAACTAATCACATGCCTCGTGAAATGCTTGTTGAGCTGTGGGAGAGACTGAGAGTAATGCTTTATGATCTGATAGAATTAGATATTGAGCACACCAGCAAGTTCAGTGAGCATTTGAAAAACCTTGCATCAGAGGGCAAGATCAACCCGCTGTTTGGTTTCGAGAAAACGGAGAAGGAGACTAGGAGGTCTCCTGTTCAATTAACTATTTGAGTGAGAATCGAAAACCTACTTTCTACCCTGCCTCTTCAACCTTATATCGACTTCAGCATCGATTGGAACGATTTTCGGCTTAACATCTTCCAAAACCTTGTTTAGCAAGTTCTTCTCCTCCTCGCTTAAAGTGTTTAAGTGATTTGCCAGGAATTCCTTCCCAAGCCCTGTTAGAACGATCTTCCTGTTCGGCAGGGACTCTAACAGGCCGACGTATTTGAGGCTGAGGATTTCATTCAGCAATTCTCTAGAAGTTGGCACGCCGCCTATCATTGTAAACGCGTATTTAAGATCGGCCCCTGACTCCTTCATGTAGTATAGGAGGTATTGGAGCGCTTTCTCGCTTATGCTCCCTACGTTGTTTATGACGTAGAGAAGTCTCAGGGCTCTCGGGTTTTTCTCAACATCGGATAGGGTAAACACCTGCTTCGCAACAATCTTAACCTCTTTACTCTTTTCAGCCGTGGGTTGCTGAGCCTGCTCTTTGGGCATCACGCACACCTCAATAATTGTAGAACCAAATAATCCGTAATATAGTTTATCAGCTAATAAACATATTTTGAAAGGATTTTCTTCAGCTCCTCAGGCCTGAAACCGTTCATAACCATGACAGATGCTTTATAGCTGAGTAATTGCTTTGTGGAAACGGAAAGGGTTGCCTGAATCTCCTTCAACAACTCCTCCACTTCCCGCTTATCCGCGGGTTCCGCAACCTTCTCAATCACTTGCGAAGTATCTGTGAACAACTTGTTCAGCTTCTCACGGTACTCCTCGGATTTTAGCGAGAACATTATGTATACGTAAGTAACCGCTGAGACAAGTATCAGCAAGTGTATTACGACATTGCCAAGGGATTTTAATCCCTGGGTGAGTAACGTTATGGCAATGTTTAATAGTGACGCACCAATTATCGCAACGTAACCCCCAATAATAGTGAGATATGTGAGCCCTGCGCCCAATACTCCCAAAACCAATGTAAGAATGTTTATATCCACGGGGTCCGTTATCGCCCCGATCAGGTAGACAATTACGGATAAGTATATTGGTAGTGAAAGCTGAATTATCTCTCTCCTACGCGAGCTTCTCAAACTACCAACATATGTTTCTAACGCAGTGTTTGCCTCGCGGAGGAGGTAGTAGAGCTCTATTTCATTATCTCTACTCTTCAAATACTCTTTCAATTCAAACAGCTTGGTCAAAGCCGCGTTGAAGGAGTAGTATAAGATGTTGTTCACTATGGGAGGGTATTCTCCTGATTCAAGGGCCGAGCTTAAATGCTTTAACCTCTCTATCTCTTTTCTCAGAGAATCCTTGTCCCCCAACCGCTTCAACACTTCCTCGACTTGTTGCTTCAATATCTCGTTCGGAGATTTCATTTATCTCGCACGCCCATCTTGTTAATAGCTAAATGTAAACGCTTTTTTAAACCTCTCTAGTCTAAGATTAGAAATAGTGTTCAAGTGATGTTTTCAGCGATGATGAAGACCTCGTTTCGAAGCCTTAGGGGCTGGGGTTGATGAAGAATTCAGCGGCTCTGAGTTTAGCGTTAAAAACAGTGTTTCCGAATTAACTATTTTATGATATAATAGTACTCTAGGGGTTGGGGGATGAGCGAGATAAGGGTCGAATCATACAGGATTAAAAGGATTAGTGCACACAGCCATATCAGAGGGTTAGGTCTCGACGAGAATGGAAAAGCCATTATGGTCGCAGACGGGTTGGTGGGGCAGGCTGAGGCCAGGGAGGCTGCTGGAATAGTTGTTAAGATGATAAGGGAGGGCCGTATCTCTGGAAGGGGTATACTGCTCGTCGGGCCCCCGGGCACTGGTAAGACAGCACTGGCTGTTGCCATCGCTAGAGAACTTGGGGAAGACACCCCGTTCGTAATAATGAGCGGGAGCGAGGTTTACAGTAGCGAGAAGAGAAAGACCGAGATTTTAATGGAGGCCGTCCGAAAAGCTCTTGGCGTTAGACTAACCGAGAGAAGGCTTGTCTACGAAGGCGTTGTGAAAAACATCGTGATAAGAAGGGCTAAACACCCTCTGGTTCCTTACTTGGTTGTTCCACGTGAGGCGAAGATAACGCTGGCTACAAGGGATGAGGAAGTCACTTTAACAGTCCCGGAGGAGGTTACCCAGCAGATAGTAGAGCTGGGTGTGAGGAAAGGCGATGTCATATGGATTGATGCTCAAACAGGCAGGGTTCACAGGGAGGGGAGGGTTAGAGAATTCCAGGATGTTAAAACCTATGATGTTGAAACAAGGAGGATTGTTGAAGCTCCTTCGGGCCCCGTGAAAAAGGAGAAGGAAATAGTGAATGTTCTAACACTTCACGATCTAGACGTGTATGTTGCAGCTCAGAGGTCTCTAGTCTCCATTTTCGGTTTCACACTGGAGAGGGAGATTCCTTCAGAGGCTAGGAAACAGGTTGATGAAACTGTGAGGAAATGGATTGAGGAGAAGAAGGCAGCGATAGTTCCCGGCGTTCTATTTATCGATGATGCTCACATGTTAGACATAGAGGCTTTCAGCTTCCTAACAAGGGCGATGGAGAGCGAGTTCGCGCCTATTCTAATACTGGCTACCAACAGGGGGGTTGCAAGGATAAGGGGGACCGATATGGAGTCTCCTCACGGCATGCCGCTGGACTTGCTCGACAGATTGTTGATCATTCCCACGAGACCATATAACGCGGACGAGATAAGGGAGATCATTAAGATAAGAGCCCAGGAGGAAGAGGTTGAGCTAGATCCCAAGGCCCTTGAGAAACTAGTGGAAATGGGCTCGAAACACAGCTTAAGGTATGCTGTCCAACTGATGGAGCCTGCTAGAATACTGGCTGAGCAGAGAGGCGATTCAAAAATCAATGTAGAAGACGTTGAGGAGGCTCGCAAGCTATTCATCGACATATCCACGAGTGTGGAGTATCTAAGAGAGTATGAAAAGTTGTTTTTAAAATAAATTCTCGAGGGATTTTGTTGGATAATTTAGATGAGATCGTTTCCCAGTTGAAGGAATGGTATTCACGAACGCCGAAACATTTTGAAGGAGCAATCCTCGGCTCCATGACCACGTGGCCTCATCCTATAGGGGTTTACGCTTACCAATTGTTCATTCATGTTAACGGTAACGATCCAGTGGTGTTTCCAATAGTTCAAGAGCTTGAGAAAGAACTGCTCGCGACAGTAGGATCCCTGTATGGCTCTCGATACGGATTGTTCACCAGTGGAGGTACGGAGTCCAATATTCTAGCATTGTTCGTGGCAAAAAGGGTTTCCAAGGGTAAGAGTGATGTAGTAGTAGCTCCCTCCACCGTTCACGCCTCCATCGACAAGGCGTGTCTACTCATGGGTTCAAGGCTGGTTAAGATACCTGTGAATCCTTTAAGCCCTGTCGACCCCGATATTCTTGAAAAATATGTTAGAGATTACAATCCCTTCGCCGTTGTCGTGACCGCTGGGACAACTGAGTCAGGAGTTGTCGACAGGGTTAAAGAAGCCTCGGAAGTAGCGTTGAAACACGATGTCTACTTGCATGTTGACGCAGCCTTCGGCGGGTTGCTAATCCCCTTCCTCCATAAACATGGGATCATTGATTCAGACCTTTCGTTTTACCCGGGCGTCTCCAGCATCTCGGTAGACCTGCACAAGAATGGTAGAGCGCCTATCCCATCAAGCCTATTGTTTTTCAGGGATGAAACATATGTTGGAAAAGCCTGTTTTGAAATGAACTATTTACCATCCGGCATGAATTGTGGACTGTTAGGCACTAGACCTGGAGCATCCCTGGTGGCCTCATGGGCCGTGGTTAAAGCTATAGGTTTAGAGGGTTATGAAAAGCAGGCGCTCCTACAGCAGGATACGGCTCTGTATCTATTCAAGGAGCTTGATAGTAGAGAGTTTGTAGAGGTTTTCAAACCAGTATTGCCTATCGTGGTTTGGAAATCTAAACTCTACGACTACGTTGAGATGGTTAAGAAGCTGTTTGACGAAGGAATATTTCTTTACAAGTCTCCCTCCCTTCAAGCGGCTAGGGCGGTGATAATGCCTCATGTAACGAAAACGCATGTTGATACATTGCTGAAGGCTTTGGACAAAATCCATGCAAGGAGTGGTTTCGATTGAACATAGGGCTCGCTTATAAAAGCTTAACGGAAAAAGACCTCGCAGTTTTGAAAGCGATTGAAGAGTACTCTTCAAAATACGAGTATGTTCCGCTGGAATTAATTGAGAAAAGAACCAGGATCATCGAAGAACACTTGACGCTAATCCTTAGCAAGTTGAGCAGGTTGAAAATGGTGAAAAAAGAGACGGTAGCTGGGTACAAGAGTTATAGGCTCACCTACCTAGGTTATGATATGCTGGCTCTCAACGGCTTGGTGAGGAAAAACGTTCTGGAAGCTCTGGGTGATAAAATAGGTGTTGGAAAAGAGAGCGAAATATACGTGGGCCTCGCGCCCGGAGGAGTAAGGGTTGCGGTTAAATTCCTCAGAATAGGGCGTACAAGTTTTCGCAGGACTAAAATACTCAGGACATGGGTTCAGAAACCGCACACGTCATGGTATAAGCAAGCGAGGATTGCGGCTGAGAGAGAGTTTAAGGCTTTGAAAGAACTATCCTTGCAGAAGGCTCTTGTCCCCATCCCGTTCGGTTATGACAGACACGTTGTCGTTACCGAGTACGTGGAAGGCGTGGAGCTTTACAGAAGGCCTCAACTCGAAAACCCTGAAGAAGTTTTTTGGAAGGCTATAGATACGTTGAGAATAGCGTATCAGGAGGTTGGAATAGTTCACAGTGATTTAAGCGAGTACAATATAATAATAAAAATAGATGATGAGGCTCCATTTATAATCGATTGGCCCCAGTATGTTTACAAAGACCATCCTTCATCGATGGAATTGTTGAGAAGAGATGTGGAGTATTTGGTTAAGTTCTTCAGTAAAGTTTATCGAGTCAACATACAGGTTGAAGACGCGTTGAAGAAAATATTAGGGTAGTATAACTCATAAGTAATTCAAGTGGATAATCAACACGATGGTGGACTAGGATTACCACGATAATGGGAATCGATATTCAAGCCGGGAGCTCCCCTCTCAGCTCTAAGGAGCCCAAATACTCAGCAGTGATTCTTAAAGATGGTGAAATAGTAGCTTCATACGAGGACCTCCCGTTGTACAAGGTTCTACGGTTGGTTATTGAACACCATGTTGACGTAGTAGCGGTTGACAATGTTTTCGAACTCGCAAGCAGTGTTGATAAGCTTGAGAAATTAATGGAGCTGATACCTCATACGTGTAAAATTGTCCAGGTAACTAAGGTAGGGGCAGAATTTGTGAGCACAAGGGAGCTTTCCAAGGAGTTGTTTGGAAGCAGGATGGATTTAACCCCGCTAAAAACAGCGTATCTAAACGCCGTAGCGGCTTCCAAGGGTTATGGTTCGGAGGTTCAGGTTTTCAGTAACAAAACAAAGATTATCATCACAAGAGGGAGGAGTGTTTCGCAGGGAGGGATGAGCCAGGAGCGTTATAAACGCAGTATAAAAGCAGGAATACTTCAAGCTACCAAGGAGGTTAAGAAGATACTGGATGAGAACAATCTTGAATATGACATGATGGTTAAGAAAAGCCGCGGGGGGCTTGAAAAAAGTGTTTTCATAGTTTACGCGCCTAGGGAAAGCCTCTACGGCTTGATCAAACCAGTAAGCTATAAGAACGTTAAGATCGTGGTGAAACCGTTCAAGTCCACACCATTAATGGCGAGCGCAGGGCTTCAAAGACCCTTAATAATGGGTATTGACCCTGGGATGACTGTTGGCGTAGCGCTCGTTGATTTAGACGGCCGCCCTGTGTTCGCGAAAAGCTGGAGAACCATCGATAGATATGAAATAATCTCCACAATTTCCAGTTATGGCAAAGTGGTTGTTGTAGCCACCGATGTTTCAAACCCACCGGAACTAGTTAAGAAGATAGGCACCCTTCTGGGTGCAATAGTTTACGCTCCTGAACGCGATATAACTGTTGATGAGAAGAATAAGCTCGTTAGCGAGTTGAAAGAGACTTATGATTTTCAGATCGAGGATTCTCACGCCAGGGACGCATTAGTGGCGGCACTGAAAGCCTACAGGCATTACCTAAACATTATTCTCGAAGTGAAATCTAAGTTGAGAAATATTGAAGGTGTTGATGCCTACTCAGTGATTTCGGAAGTAATCAAGGGCAGGTCTCTCTCGGAGGTTCTGGAACAAGTATATCGGAGAAGGGTTCAAGAACACTCTAAGCCGGTAGAAATCGAGCATAAACCCTCAACCCATTTCGAGAAAGCTGGCGACTCCGGGTTGAAGGAGAGAGTTAAGACTTTAGAAGCAATTGTTCACAAGCTTTCGAACGACTTGAAGGAAAAGGAGAAGATGCTAAAAGATCTTGAAACCGAGGTCCGACTCCTTAAGTCAAGGAAAACCTACGATGAAGACTACGAGAGAAAAATCTCACTGTTAGAGGTGAACCTGGTGAATCTTACCAGGAGACTGGAGGAATCTCGTAACCTTATCGAAGCCTTGGAGGAAGAGCGTAAGTGGCTGAGAGATTTGATAGTAAAGGTTTCCGAAGGGAGTCATATTCTACTGCCTAAAGCTGTTAATTTGAACAAAATCGTTGAAGACGACTTGTTGAAGGAAAAGGTTAGAAGGCACAAAGGGGTTTTCACACCCGAATTAGGAATTATCGAGTCAAAAACAATAGAGTTTTTAAAATCCATCAAGGGATATGTTGTGACTTCAAAGGATCAAGCCGTGGATTCCAGGGTATTGAGGATTCCCGTTGTGAGGGCTGAAGTACTAGGTGAATTAGAAGATTACGTGGTTTTGGAAAGGAGTGTTGAAGAAACAGCTCGTCATATTTGGGAAGAACTTGAACTAATTGAGGCTTTTGAAACCAGGTCAAGAATAAGGAAGCTTATAGAGGAATATCAAAAATCAAGAGGTATCAAGGAGTAAGTATCCTAGTACAGTGAGACCTTGTCATTCAATACAAGCTCAGTTACATAGACGATGTTTTCAAGCTCCTCATTAGCTATTGCTTGAATCTCGTTAATGATGTGAGACGGGGTTTCCGCCATGTTTATGTCCAACGGTATCAGCTTTATACTAGCGACTAGCGGCTTATCTATTGGCTTCCCGATCTGGCTGAGGATTTCAACGTAGACATCGCTGAACACATGGCTGAATTGACTGTAAACCCTTTCAGCTATTTGCCTCGCTACTACATTGTATATCTTCCCTACATGGTTAACCGGGTTCTTTCCTGCCGTGGCTTCGAGACTTATTGGGCGCATTGGGGGTATCAACCCGTTCGCCCTGTTCCCCCGGCCTGTGGCACCATCGTCACCGTGCTCTGCGGATGTCCCAGTTACAGTTAAATATACGCTCCCCTTGTCTGGAAGATCTGCAGTGTTTACGAAAACCTTTACATCGAAATCCGGCGCGATCTTGGATGCCATGTCTATGACGGCTTCCTTCACCTGGTCCTTAGTGTTGATGTATTCTCCCATGTCTCTTACTTGCGAGTCGATTATTGCAGCGGCGATCGTTAATGCTGCGGTCTTCCCCCTTCTTAACCCCATGACTTTAACGTCTTCACCCACAGCCGGGTGCTTATCCTTGAATCGTGGTGAATTGAGCAGTCTTTCCGTCTCGTATACAAGTTTTTCAAGGGTTGTTAAGGGCGCATATCCTACTCCAATACTAGTGTCGTTTGCCAATGGTATGGATTTTTTACCGGCTTCGAAAACGGTTACCAAGTCGGTGCTCCCCTTTCTCACCATATAGTCCACTATCACGTGTTTCTCGGGATCCAGGTACCTGAAATTATTCTTTATCCAGTCCTTAACTGCTTCAACAATTATTTTGCCGAATGGAATTTTTTCAACGCCATCGTTAGTTTTAACTTCAGTAGTCGCCCTGCCAGCGACAATGATGTAAATAGGTTCAAGTAGTTCTCCTCCTCCAAATTTCGGCGAAGACTGGCCTCCGACCAGCAGTGTCTTATCTAGGTTGTGATGGAGAATTGTTCCAAAGTGTTTTAAGTAATATCTAGATAGAGCCTTTGAGGCTACTTCGCTTGCGGAGTCAGCGATATAGTCCGGATGACCCAACCCTTTCCTCTCAACTAATTCAACCTTCATCGCTCTGACGCTCTGCATTTTCAACAATTCTACCTCTATGTTTCTCTCCATACCGAGTCACCTAGTCTGAAACAATTTAAAATCAATAATAAGGTAATAGCATTGTAAATTTTAAATTATTCTTTACAATCAACCCGCTTATCCCCGCGTTGGATTAGCTTAACAACGGATTTCCCCGGTATGAAACCACTTATCTCTGCAGGAGCTATTGAAATGGAGAACCCGTGAAAGTTTCCAAGAATTTCGCTGAAGAAACTGGCTATCTTGCTTGCAACCTCTTGAACGTTATCATCTCCTGGCTCGAGAATCGCGTATGCTACTGACTTGTCCTTCGCAACTTCCGGCGGTGATATGAAAACCTTGTAGTAAGGTCCGTAGATTTCATCGCAGACCACGTCTACTCCTAGACCGAGCCTTAAAGGAATTTTCAGGTAATTCTTCTTCCCGTAAACCATAATAGCCCCTTTCGGAAGATACTCGCCCGAAGGAGGTGTAAGCGACACGCTTGAACCCATGGTCCAGAATACTTCTATGAACCCCATCCCGGTTTTCCAAGCCTTTGAGTAACAAGCCGGTATTAATGCAGCATCTTCTATATCCAGGGGGGATGGGTCTTTGTCGTTTGTTAGTAAGACTGCTGCAGAACCCCCGTGTATATCAGCATGGAGGAAGACGTCTTTCTCCCGCAAATATTTTTTCACTATCACTTCATTCTGTGACGCGTCACGTCCACCTATTACTAAGAAGCCGTTCCTTGTGAAAAGCCAGTGGAATTTTTCATACCATGACCTAGGCTTGATCGAGATTATTTTTGACGCTGAGACCTTGTTTAGCTCCATCTTCGTATAGTCATATTCCTTCTCAATCTCTTTTAAAGCGTTTAAAGCAGCCTCTATTTTCCTCTTTAACTCTCCCTTAGTCTTCTCAAGCTCTACTATTATTTTTTCAAGGGGTGTTCTAATCGACAAGGTGATGACTTTCCCGTTTACCGAGAGCTCTACTTCTCCCTTATCCTTATGGATTTTTACTATTCCCGGGCAATCCTTAACAATGTACTCCCATCCTTTCTCCTCCCTGGTTTTCCTCGCGCATTCTAGAATGTTAGAGACCTCTGTGAAGTAGGAGTATATTAAGGAGAGCGTATTGCTTAACTCCTCTAACCGGCTTTGGTAACTAGAGATTATTTCTTTCTGCCGAAGTATTCTCTGGTTTAAACTATCCAGCTTTGCCTTCATCTCACCCTGTTTCTCCGCGAGCTCCAGGAGCGATTCTAACCGAGTGAAGTAGATGTCTATCGCGCTATCGATCGAGTCCAGCTCTTTCACTTCAAACTCGTATTCCTCTTTAAACAATGACGGGTTGTAGGCAGTGAATAATTGAAGGTTTTCCTTTTCCAGTACGAGGTATCCTTTCCCTCTTCCTGCTTCATCTGCGAGTAGCTTGTAGTTATTTATCAATGCTTCTATGTCGCTCGAGGACAAGGTTTTAGGGCTGTCGTTTTTCCGTGGAAATAACCCTGCACGATAGATAATCTCCTCAGCAATATGTCCAGGCAGGCCCCAGTTGAACACGAGTGCTCTCACAAGGTCTTTGCCTTGGAGTAGTGATGTTGCAAGTGAATCATCACTAGGGGGCACTCCCTTAGACGGGGGTGGCTTGTATGGGAGACCGGGTTTTATCTCCCTATCCCTGTATTCGACTAGCTTGCTCGCGTATTTTATTCTGTACTCTGAATCAGTAACAACCCATAGTCCCCGCGGGAGAAGTTCAACAATATTCCTGGTTTTCTCACCATGTTTCTCAACCTCAAACTCGATAATCCTCTCCCACCTTGGCATGGAGACCTCGACAATCCTAGAATCCCTCAGCCTGCTTCTAAGGAATCTTGTGAAATGATCAATGGTTTTCAACGCTGGTTCTGTCTGGGACAGGTTTATCCTTGCACCGGGCTGTATGGTGAGATAGGGTGTTCCAAGGTTTTTACCTCTCAGTTTCAACATCCACTTGTTTTTCGAGAAGTAGGCGTTATCCACGAAGCACTCCAGTAGCTTGTTTTTATTGGTAGATATCCAGGCGTAGACGTCTAAGATGTCCATGGATTTTTTAAGCACTATCGAGCACCAGCAGTTTATTATAAAATCTTCTCCTCTAATTAATCTCTTGAAGAGGATGAATCATGGTGCTGAGCGCGGAGGATAAGATTGTTTTGCTTAGGCTTATCGCGGGGGTTTCTTACGGATTTCTGGTTTACCTTCTCGGACTATTGAGAATTGTTTCACTAAAGGATTTGAACACGTTTGCTTGGACTGGTGCAGCCATCCTATACGCTGTAACGATCTTCTTAACCTACCGGTTTTACAAACCTTCTAAGGCTTTCAACCTATACCTCAGAGGATTGTTAACGTACTATGCATCTTGGCTTCTGACGTCATACGTGTTGAACGAGATCTACTCAATCATGTGAAGAAGTAATTATGGATCATTAATTTCCCTCCACACTTCCTCGGGAAGCCTCCTGTACTGTAAATAGTATTTTAACCCCGGCGCGATAACCGGTTCACCATTCTCCAGAGGATACCTAAATGGCAGGCTTACGATACGGTAAACAGGCTCGAAGTATTCAATGGTCAAACCATCGATAAACGATAAGCCTTCATCGCTCCTATGGTTAAGAAGGTAGCTAACATAGTAAACGGTTCCATCAATGCTGAACTGCCCATTCCCGATGTTAAACGATTTAACACCTTCCAACTCCTTAGTCAGCAACTCGTACGTTCGGCCTTTAGGCGGGTGTTCGCCTAGTATACCCCCAACTATTACGTGCTTAGCGTTGCTCAGAGCGTTGAAATCCAGTTTAACAGGGCTTTTAGGGTCGAGAATAATTGTCGAATCCTTTTCCAACTTGCCATCGGAGATCAAGGTTTTAACGCTTTTCTCGCACACGTTAGCGTACTTTCCGATTAGTCTATGATACTTAGCAGGAAGGTTCGTGATGAGTAGAAAGTCTTTCCCATAGATTTTAGAGCAGTGCCGATACTCGAGCAGTAACCAGGGGCTGACCCCGGTTTCCAAGTGCTCTATCACTATCAATGGCTTGGAGGGCGTCAAGAACTCCCCCTTGTCTAACGTGGTGTTCTCGGAGTAAAATATTTACATGTGGGATTAATATTTAGTGATTGCGATAAACCCGTTAGTGATAATGCATGGCTGTCGCCAAGGTTTTGGAAAATCCTGACCTGGAATCGGCTTTGAGAACGATTAAGGAGGGTTTGGCTAGAAATCACTTACTCATCGTTATCGGCGAATGCTATATCGACTACGAGGGGAGAAGCGCGTCTAAGCTTGGATTGGGAGAAAGGATGGTAATTGTAAAACAAGACGGGGCTGTACTCGTGCATAGGCCTAAGGGGTATTCTCCTGTTAACTGGCAGCCATCAACGACGACCATTGAAGTATGGCTGAGAAGTGGTGAAGGATTATCCTTAATGGCGGTTAGAAACCGTCCTCGCGAATATCTCAGGATACTTTTCACCAGGATTTTTCTAATCATTGAAGGAGTCTTCCATGATGCTGCAGAGTTCGTAATGTATCTGAGCGAGTCGGAGATAAGGGATATAATATTCGACAATCCTGACCTGCTGGAACCGGGGTTTAAACCATTGGAGAAGGAGAAGCGGATAGGGCAGGGAGCTGTGGATATTTTTGGATTGGATTCGAATAACAACCATGTCCTTGTAGAGATTAAAAGAGTGATGGGGGATCGCGACGCGGTTTTCCAATTATACAACTATGTGGAGAATTATAAGAGCGGGGTAAACAGCAATGTAAGGGGGATCTTGCTCGCACCATCATTTACCCCTGGAGCATTGGAGCTACTCGCGAAACTGAAGCTGGAGTTTAAGGAGATTGATTTAAAGAAATTAAGAATGTTGAGCCAATCAGGCAGGAAAAAACCCGACTCCACCCTTCTCGAATACATGAATGATGGGAGGAAGGGTTAGCCTTGGAGCCCAGCGTGGTCAGCAAGTACGACATAACAAGCAACTCCTACGATGAATTATACGGTGAGGAGCAGTTCTTGAAGTATGACTTCATTTTCAGCAAACTAAGTGTGAGGCTCGGTCGTGATGTAGCGGATATCGGGTGCGGTACCGGACTACTTTACGAGTTCTTGAAAAAAGCTTTTAAACAAACACCGTTGAGGTACCTATGTATTGATGCGAGCGAGGGAATGATCCGTAGAGCAGCCTCGAAGAACCCTAGGGATCCCCGTGTAATTTTCATCGTATCATTCGCTGAAAACCTCCCCCTTAAGGACGGTTCTGTGGACGATGCGATTATGATAACGGTTTGGGATAATCTTGAAAACCCCTTAGAAGCTGTTGCCGAGCTAGAAAGGGTTGCAAGAAACAGTGTCATAATCACTAAGCACTCTAAAACTGCTTCTCTACCTCCAAAAGTATTTGACAACCGCTTCGAGCATGTGGGGGTATTGATTGATGAGGTTTACGTTTTCCGGAAAAGATATCTTTAAATAGTTCGAATAGTGGTTAAGAGAGTTTAAGAGAAGGTGTTTAACATGGCTGCCAGACTAGCTAGGCCGCAAAGCCCTTTCAAAATTTTGAAGAGCTCTGAGGGGCAGATCGTTCTCGTAAAGATAAAGGGCGGGTACGAGTACGTTGGGAATTTGGATCTAATAGACAACACTATGAACGTGGTCATGAGCAACTGCACAGAGTACTCGAAGGATGGGAAACCGGTTGCCAGGTATGGGAAGCTGATAATTCGTGGAAGCCACATCCAATACATAAGCGTTAACTATGGACAGGTTGCGCCTGAAAAAGTCTCCTTGTAATGAACAACACGAGGGTTTTAGGGAATTTATTAAAATTAATATTGCCTAAAGAATAATATTATAATTGTGAGCCTAATGACACACTCTTCGCGTAAACCCATTTCTCGCAGAATTGATCATTACCGGTGGTTGAGAAGCGACGGCACCCCCAACTTTAATGATCACATTTACAAGGCTCCTTCAGAGCTTCAACTCGTTGTAAAGCGTGAAGTAAAAGTAATAAGCCCCTCTGCAACCATCATGAAAGCTGTTGAAGAAATGTCTCGTAGTTTTAGATCCCTCGTAGTAACCACGGGAAACCGCCCCCTAGGCATTCTGCACGCTTCAAACATCGTGGACTACCTGGGAGGGGGTTCGCTATTCAATATAGTGGAGAAGAGGTATGGGCTTAACCTTTACAGCGCCCTGGAGAGAGAGGTTGTAGAGACTATAATGACCCGTAGAATGGTTCAAGTACCGGATACTGCTAAAATAATCAATGTTCTCGAAGCAATGGCTGTGACAGGGTCGGGCGTCGTCCTTGTTGTTAACAAGGAGGGAGGTCTCGAGGGAATAGTCACAGAACACGACATGGTGGTTTACTTATCAGGCGTAGTCTCCACGGGGCTCATTGTTAAGGATGTTATGTCAACCCCTGTAGCCGTTATTGATCGAAAATCTAGTTTGAAAAAAGCAATGAAGGAAATGATCACCCAGGGATTTAGAAGACTGCCAGTGGTTGATGGAGAAGTTGTTGTGGGAATGTTAACAGCCGTGGACGTGGTAAGGTACTTCGGCTCTCACGAAGCTTTTAAGAAAACAATTACTGGAAATATTCTCGAAGCATTATCTGTACCAGTCGAGGAAATCATGAGCGAGAACCTGGTGACTGTAAGGGAGGATGAAGACCTTGCGAAAGCAGTTTATGAAATGCTGTCTAGGAATGTTAGCTCCGTGTTGGTGACTGATGAAGAAGGGGTTTTGAAAGGAATAGTAACGGAGAGAGACGTTTTGTACGCCTTATCAACAGCTTCTAAGAGGTTATGATCATGATGATCAAGGATTTCATCTCCTCTGATATACCCGTGCTGGATAAGAACGATTCACTTATGGAGTTTGTAAGACATCTAGAGAAGACGGGTCTTGATAAGGCATTGGTAACGGGGTACATGCCTGACGGCCGTAAAAGAGTGTGCGGCGTAGTTACCTCGAGAGATGTCTTAGTGAAGATAGTCTCGGAGAGACTGAGGAGGTCGTCTCTCGGGAGGCTGAGGATTTCCGGCTTCATGACTGAGAACCCGTATAAAGCCTCCTTAAACACAGACCTCGTCTCGCTTGTGAAAACTATGAGCTCGAGAGGGTATGGCATTATACCTGTAGAGGATGAGGCTTTACATGGAGCAATTATCAGAAAATCCCTGCTGAGGCTACTGTTTAACGATTCCACGCATGTTAAAAATATTGTGGATAATCATCCATTGAAGGCCAGAGCTTCCGACTCACTCCTAGATGTTAGACAGAAGATTCTGGGAACTGATAAAAGCTTCGTCATCGTAGTTAACGAATCCGGGGAACCCGTAGGATATTTAACTGTCAAGGAGGTTGCTTACGCTTTTGCAACATTCATAAAGAATGTCCCGGAAAAGTTCCGAAAAGAACGGATATCCCAGTTAATCGCAAGGGATTATATGACCAAGATTAACCTGGAAATTAAAGTAAGCTCCTCCATTGGTGAAGCTGCCAAATCTATCTACGAGTCAGACACAAAGGGTGCGGTGGTAGTAGGGGAGAAGGGTTTCGAAGGCGTGGTCACTGACTCGGAGTTAATAAACTATCTTGCAATAAGCTTACTCTCGGGAAGGCAAATTGGATAATAATGATGTTAAATTCATAGTAGACAACATGCTGGGGTCTCTTTCTAGATGGCTTAGAATACTGGGCTACGACACCGTGTATAACAAGGATTTTGAGGATTGGAAAATTCTTCAAATAGCGGAGGAGGAGAAAAGATATATCGTTACGAGGGATAGAGGGCTTCACCGACGCGCGTTAAACAAGGGATTGAAAAGCATTTATCTCTGGATGGATGATCTCGAGGATCGTTTATCGTTCATTGCGCTCACCACGGGCATTAAGCTCAGCGTTGATTTCAACAATACCAGATGCCCAGAGGACAATACGCCGTTGAGGAGAGTTAGCAGGCAAGCGGTTAAGGACAGGGTACCCGAGAAAGTTTACAAACTGCATGAGGATTTCTGGGAGTGTCCGCGGTGTGGAAAAGTCTACTGGATTGGGCGTCACTGGAGAATGATTGAGAAAGTTCTTGAAACAGCGAGAAAGAAATTAGAGGAGAATCGGATGGATGTTAAAAAGGGGATCATAGATGTTTCCGGTTCATCCTAGCGAAATATCTCTTGATGAAGGAGTGTTCCTTGTAAGGCTAGCTAGGAAGGCGATTGAAAAAATAGTTATTGAAGGAGAGACGTTGAAGCCTCCTGAAGATGTACCAGAGAAGTTTAAAAGACCAGGGATGACTTTCACAACTATTGAAACATACCTGGGGGAGAAGGCCACTAGTTTAAGGGGTTGCATAGGGTTCCTATCCCCTGTATACAGCTTGTTGGAGTCGACAATATATTCCGCTATCGAGGCTGCCACCGGAGACCCCAGGTTTCCCCCGGTCTCTGCCTGGGAGTTAGATAAGATTTTAGTCGAGGTAACAGTTCTCTCCACCCCTACGCCCATCATAGTTTCTGATAGAAAATTACTGCCCAGGCTGATAACTATAGGGAAGCATGGGCTTGTTGTTGAAAAAGGGTTTTATAAAGGAACACTACTCCCTGTTGTTCCAGTTGAGTACTGCTGGGAGCGTGAGGAATTCCTCTCAGAAACATGTCTCAAAGCTGGTCTAAGACCTGACTGCTGGCTTGACCCGTCTACAAGGATATACTATTATGAGGGCAGGGTTTTCAAGGAGAAGACACCTAAAGGAGATATTTACGAAAGAGACCTGTCTCAAGAGTACGTGAACGAGTGTTTTAAGAGATGAGACGGCTCTTTTAAACTCTGAGAATGACTCGTGACTAAACCAGCAAATGGTGGGGGTGGGATTATTAAAATAGCCGTGAAGGATGTGCTTGAAATAGATTATGAGAAAGCTTTAGCGGTAATTAAGGATTTCGTGATAAATTATTTCGAAGCAACACGGGCTGACATCTTCGTTATTGGTTTGAGTGGAGGCATTGACTCATCAACGCTTTTAGCTGTGTTAGCCGAGTCGGTTGATAGAGAGAAAATTACCGCTTTAATACTTCCAGATACAAGGGTTACCCCGAAAGAAGACGTGGATGATGCTGTTTCGCTGGCTGAAAAGTATGGTGTAAGGTATCACGTGATTGAGATAGATAGGATAGTTGATTCTTTCTCGGTCATACCGGGGTTCAACATTGATGGGAGGCTTGACACGGGCAACCTGCGTGCAAGGGTAAGGATGGCTATAATGTACTACTACGCTAACCGTTATAACGGGATTGTCGCAGGCTCTAGTGATAGGTCAGAGCTCTTAATCGGATACTTCACGAAATATGGTGATGGAGGAGCGGACATCCTCCCACTGGGATGCTTGTTTAAGACCCAGGTAAGAATGCTTGGTAGGCGCTTGGGTTTGCCGAGAAGAATAACTGAGAAACCTAGCTCACCAAGGTTGTGGAGGGATCACTTGGCCGAGGAGGAGATAGGTTTGAAGTATGAAGAAGTAGATCTCATATTGTATGGGTTGTTTGACAAGAAACTACCGCCAGACAAGGTTGCGGAAGCTACAGGTGTCCCAAGAAAAGCTGTTGAAAAGGTTTTGAAAATGCATTATTCATCAAGACATAAGAGACGGTTTCCGCCAGTGCCCAGTCTTCCATGGAATAATAATCCGATCAGAGAACTCGACTATTTGTAGTTTCCGCCGGCTCACCTAACATTAATCATGGTCTTCAGCATGTTACTTGTCAAATCAATTCTTCCCTCCGCGAGGTATATCCAAACCATCTTGACAGGTGCGGCTAGAAAGTTTAAAACATAGTAGCCTTTTTCAATACTGAAGGATGCCTCGAGAGTGTGGAAGACGTATTTGTTATTCACTTTCACCTCCAGCTTTTTCTCACCTTCAATGTAGAGGATTAAGGGTTTGGAATACCCGTCTAACTTCTCCACTTCAACGTTGAATTTTTCCACAATCGTTTTACCTTCAAAATCCACGCTAGCTCCTTCAATGGTTAAAGCATCCGCTTCCTCTATGACTTTGAAGTTTTCAGGTAAAACCCCCTCGATAAAGAGTTTTTGCGGCGAAACAAGCCCTGTAACCGGCCCGGTAGACTTAACTGAGGCCTGAGGGGTCATGAAAACTCTTCCATCTACCTCGATAACTCCCGAGTTAACGCTGTACTTAACTACCATGTTATCACTCTACACGAAAACTTGATATGTTGTAGGGATTATATGAATAATAATGGTGGGGCGCCCTGCGATTACTGGTTGTAAGCGATGTTCATGATAAAGTTTCAATATATCAGAAGATTGTAGCTTCTTTGAGAAGCGAGTTCGATGCGACAATAGTGGCTGGAGACTTAACTTATTTCAAGCCTTTCGAACACGGGGTTAAGATTTTAAAATCAATGAGGGATTTCTCAGGCAGGCCGGTGTTCTTTGTCGCCGGGAACTGCGACAGCCCCAGGCTTCTCACTTGGGAGGGGGAAAATGATATCATTAACTTGCATCGTAAACTCGTAAGTTTAGGAAGCCACTACATTTATGGAATAGGTGGAGGCAACATTTCTCCTTTCCACACCATGATCGAATGGAGCGAGGACGAGTTCAAATCAATGCTTCCAACCGAAAACAGCAGGGTTTGCGGGAAACTATTAATGGTTACTCACACGCCTATCAATCAATTCTTCGATGAGGTCAACGGGTATAACATTGGTTCGATCTCATTCCGCGAGTTCCTACACCAGTGCAACCCTACTGCATGGGTTACAGGACATGTTCACGAACACAGCGGCGTGGTGAAAAATGGGAGAACAACCATAGTACATCCTGGTCCCTTAATGCGAGGATACTACGGGATAATGGAACTTGGTGAAAACGAGGTTGTAGCGGAAGTGAGAAGGCTGGGTTAATGTTTTAAGGAAGCACTTCAGCGAGTCTGTGCCGTTACCGAGGTGTTGGAGAAACGGTTCTAACCAGGTTTCTCACTTCTTCCGGTAAAGCTTCAATGCTTATTACAACAGCTTTCCTAGGAGGCTTCGTCGTCACGGTTCCCGTTACTATATATCTAGTCGGGTTTGTAACATCTATTTTCTCCTCGGACTTCTTATGAAACCTTATGTTTAACACTCTCACCTTAACATAAGTCCCGTCCAGCCTGTCGACGTAGACATACTTCCCGTGTTTCAACCCCATGTCAAACCCCTCATACCCTACTTCTACTCCACGTATACACGTAGCCTAATATAAAGTTTAAGGCGAACCCCACGATGATTCCTGTAAGCTGTGCAAGCCAAAAGACCACACCCAGGAGTATTGGGAGGAAGGTTGCTAGAAGTATTTGGGATGAAAAGCTGGCAATGCTTGCTCCATGATACTTCACTAATCGAGCAAAAACGTTTCTGAACCCCCGGTCTATGTCTGTATCGGCGAAAGTCCATTTCTCATGCAGGATGAAATTGAACAATACGCTTGATTCGAAACCCGCTAATGATGAAACAGGGTTTTTAATCAACTCAAAAACCCCAATACTTGTGAACAGGTTGAAAACGAATTGGGCAACAGCCAAGTTCACAACGCTTCCTGCAACCCCGACAACTACGAACTTCATGACTCTTAAGGGTTCAATGAGCGGTAGAGCGATGAATACTGGGAGAATGCTTCTCACAACCCTATTAGCATCTTCCAGGTTGAGCGAAATCTCTAAGGCTTCACAACTATGTTTTTCCAGGATGACTTCCTCTTTATTATTAACCATGATACCAATGGGCTTTTCAAACCCGGGTTTTTCAAGCCTCTTGAGAGAGTTCATAAGTATTGCAAGCTTAACCCTGAGAGGTAGACGAGTTCTTACTTCTACACAATCTATCGCGGGTGGGTAACTAATATCCGTTAGTTTTGCGCATAATGTTTCAAACCCTCTGCGAACAAATATTTTCCAGCCGTTTCTTTCAGCACATTTCACATAATTCATTACGCTCAACCGCTCGCGTCGTTGGCTAGACCGATAACTATCATATACTAGTATAGGGTTAAATTCATAAATGGTGCAGATATCGTGTCATTGTACGAGGAGTGGTCGGGGATTTTCAACGAGATAAGGAGTTGTAGAAAATGCAGGCTGCATGAAAGCAGGACTAACCCCGTCCCTGGCGAGGGGCCTTTAACTGCGAGAGTCGTGGTGATCGGGGAAGCTCCTGGTAGAAAAGAAGACGAGTCAGGCACTCCCTTTGTAGGGTCTGCGGGAAAGTTTTTGAACACTTTACTGGAAAGCGCTGGGCTGAAAAGGGAGGAGGTTTTCATTACAAATATTGTGAAATGTAGGCCCCCTGGTAACAGGAAGCCTAGGAGAGATGAGATCTCTCAGTGTCTGGGATACTTGAGCCGTCAGTTGAGATTGTTGAAACCCAGAGTCTTAATACTTCTGGGAAACACTGCCGCGGAGACCATCTATGGTTTAGCAGGGGTTGAGTGGCACGGGGTGATGAAGGATCACGGTAAGGTTTTCGAAATCAAGGTTTTCGGGGTTGAAGCCTTGTCTATTCCAACGTTTCACCCTGCGGCCGCTCTCTATAATCCTAGACTTAAAAACATTATCCTAGAAGACTTCACCAAGGTTGTGAAACCTATTATCGCCGGGCTGGAGAAGGGTTCTTCCCAGCCTTAATCAGTTTTCCTCAAACTTAGAATTATGAGGGAAAACCCAGTCATGCATAAGATTACAAGGAAGGGTATCAGGGAGATTGGGATCACAGTGGGATCGAAGAGGTAGGAGGGGCTATATTCAACAGTGTTATGCAATGTAAATGTTAGAAAACTGTACGCATAGGCGTGGAGGATCATTATCTGGACTATGAGATAGTCTATTCTATAATCCATGGTTGAAGCATCGGTTAAGAATTCGATCATTGTTATTATCGAAGGTATGACGAGGCCAAGCTTGCTCATCACGTAGACGCTCAGAGTTTTTAATGAGTTGAAAAGAATTTCCTTTATGCTCGAGTTATTCAGGGCTGGGAATATTTCATTTCTGATCAAGGCTGGATTGTAATATAGCTGTTCAGCCATTTCTTCAAAAGCTTTAAAAGTGTAAACAAGGTCTAGAAAACTGTTTCCAGTTAGAGGTGCGGGTTCAAAACCGATCAAATAAGACATTGCTTCATAATATGATTTACTTGTTGATAGAAGCTCATGCATCCTGGCCAGGTAGGTGTCGAGTAATGGGCTAGCCATGCAATTACGTCTTCCATAGATATTACTTGCATTAACCCATGCCAGACTGGTTTCGGCCCGAGCTAGTGAGTATGAATAGTTTCCTATCCTATGGATCAGCTCGACGCTTTCATCAGCCGCTCTGAGAGCTTCCTCAGACTCCTCTATTCTCTTCAAGGCGTTCATGTACAAGTCGATAAGTAAGGGATTATAGCATGTTTCAAGCTGGACCTGTTCCTCAACAAATTGTCGTGCTTCTTTAATCTTTTTCTTAATATTCAAAACATTATTCTCAAAATCGGTTAGAGATGTATGGTAGGAGTAGTTTAGAAGGCTGGAATACCCGTAATAATAGGCTTGGAAAGCTATTGATGAAGCTGTATAGAAATGTTCCACTTCAGCATATTTTGTGGAAAGGCTTAACAGGTTCAACGAGTTCTCGAGGAAGGAATCCATCCACATAGACTCATTCAATAACATAACAATATGATTCGTTTTATTATAGAAATCCATCCAAACCTTTTCAAAATATGAGGTTAGGGAGGGACTATACATGTTCTCGTAATTCAACTCGGGGAATAACCCGGTTTCAGAGAATTTTTCATAAGCTTGGAACACTGTCAGTACTGGTTGATAAATCTCGTCTGTTACGTTTGCTGTAAACGGGCCAGTAACCAGCTTCAGCCCGGAATGTTTAGCCGCATCCACTTTCTGGGCGATACCTCCCACCCTACCTACGATCCCGCCGGGGCCGATTACACCTGTAGCCGATTTCAACGAATCGAACGACTCATTCCTCAGCAATGATATGGCGAAAACCATGAAGAGAAGTGTTGCACTAGTGCCTTCAACCTGGGCAATCCCCTGCACCGAAATAGTGTAGTCTAACCGCTTATAGTCTTCTCCGGTTAGGAGCGACGAATATAGTAGGGCTAGTTTGAAGGATAGAAGGGTGTCCTGTGAGAACGCGTTCGAAGGGATTACTGTGACAACTCCTCTTCCAGGTGTTGAAACAGTAATGTAGACGTCAACTATCCTGCCTCTTCCCTCATTATCGATGGCTAGCAAGCTCAGCTTATACGTGGAAGACTCTTTTGTATTGTATTCCCCAAAGCCTGCTAAAGCTGTTGTTAAACACATGATCAATGCGATTATCGCAGTGAACTTCAAAAACCTCGCCCTCTAATGCTTTCAGCGTAACACTGATCAATCACAGCTTACCAGCTCATAATTGCCGGGTTGTCATCACTGTAATACAATTAAGTTGAAACAGGGTTTAATAATTAACCGATTACCGCCTTGATTCCCTCGACCATTGTTCTTCTGTTTATTAATTTTGCCAGGAAAGTAAGATTGCCCAGGAGTTTCCCCCAGCCTATCACTCAGAATCATGAATGACGGTAGAGCCTGACTACACGGAGCCCGTCTACGCCTAGTGAGGAGTTCTTTAAATCATGAAGACGGAGTCAGCATTCGCTAACACGCCAACTAATCACCAAGTATAAAACAGTCCTTTAATCAATAATATTTTATGGCGTAGCTGTTATGTCCCAGGTTCAACGAGACATGCCCTTTAGTGTTATAGTTGATTTCTTCAAAAAGCTGGAGACAACGACTGCAAGAACCCAGCTGACTGCAATACTAGTGAACTTGTTTAAGCAAACTCCTCCGGATGTTATAGATAAAGTCGTCTACTTGATACAGGCTAGATTATGGCCTGACTGGAAAGGCCTCCCCGAGCTGGGAATAGCTGAAAAATTATTAATTAAAGCCATCTCCTTATCCACTCATTCCTCGGATAAAGTTGTCGAGGAGATTTTAAAATCCAAGGGTGACGCGGGCTTAACGGTTGAAGCGTTAAAGACTCGTTTATTAGAGAAGAGCAAGGGGGCGACGCTGTTCTCTTTTGTTGAGAAAAAACAGGAGCTCACGGTTAACAAGGTGTACGAGGTTTTAACCAGGATAGCGCTAGCGCAGGGTGAGGGCAGTAAGGACTTGAAGATAAGGCTTCTAGCAGGCTTACTATCCGATGCTACCCCTGAGGAAGCTAAGTATATTGTAAGGTTTGTTGAAGGGAAGCTGAGGCTGGGCATAGGGGATGCTACGATAATGGATGCTCTCAGCATTGTTTTCGCCGGGGGCGCTCACCTCCGACCCGTTATTGAGAGAGCCTATAATTTAAGAGCGGACCTAGGGGAGGTTGCGAAAATACTTGCTTCCCAGGGTGTGGAGGCTATTAAACAAATAACTCCCATGGTTGGGATTCCAATAAGGCCGATGCTCGCGGAAAGGTTGAGCGACGCTAAGGAGATACTGGAAAAGGTTGAGGGTGAAGCCTTTGTCGAGTATAAGTACGACGGGGAGAGGGCGCAAATCCACAAGGACGGAAACAAAATCATCATTTATTCTAGAAGACTCGAAAACATAACTCACCAATACCCTGATGTTGTCGAGATGGCTTTGAAAAACATGAAGGCTGATAAGGCAATAGTTGAGGGGGAGATAGTCGCTTACGATCCCAGCACTGGCGAGCTGAAACCTTTCCAGGAATTAATGCATAGGAAGAGGAAATACGACATACATGTTGCGGTGAAGGAAAACCCTGTTAAAGTCTTCTTGTTCGACCTTCTCTACGAGAATGGCGTAGACTATACTGTGAAGAAGCTTATTGAAAGAAGGAAGAGGCTTGAGGAGATTGTTAATCAGACAGAGGAATTCAGGGTTGCAGAGTATATTAGAACCTCCGATCCAGGCGAGCTTGAAAAATTCTTCCTCCAAGCAATCAGCGAGGGTGCGGAAGGGGTCATGGTTAAGGCTTTGCACGAAGGATCGATTTACCAGGCAGGAACGAGAGGGTGGCTATGGATTAAGTTTAAACGAGACTACAGAAGTGAAATGGTGGACACAGTGGATTTAGTAGTGGTCGGCGCTTTTTACGGGAGGGGGAGAAGAGGAGGTAAGTTCGGAACTTTACTCATGGCTTCATATAATCCTGAAAACGATACATTCGAAACCGTGTGCAAGGTTGGCTCCGGCTTCACAGATGAGGACTTGGACAGGATTCCCGAGATGCTCAAGCCTTTCATCCGGGATAGGAAACCCTTAAGAGTTATAGCGGAGATGGAGCCGGATGTTTGGGTTGAGCCGGCTTTGGTTGCTGAAATAATAGGTGCAGAGCTAACGCTCTCACCAGTACACACTTGTGCCTACGGTAAGATCAAGCCTGAGGCAGGCGTCTCAATAAGGTTTCCGAGATTCATTCGGTGGAGGGATGATAAAAAACCTGAGGATGCTACCACAAGTGATGAGCTTGTTGAAATGTACAGGCTCCAGCTTAGAAGGATTGGTGAGAAAACGGTTCAAACCGGAGAGGAAGCCTGAGTCGAAAGCATAAACGAGCCTCCGCTTCACCCTAACCCTCTACGGGGATGTCTGCGGAGTGTCGCGGGGATTCACGAAATAATATTTTGATTAAGTGTTATATTAACATTTCCTCATAACTCAAAACAAATTGTCACGCTAGGGATGGGGGGAGTAATTGGTATCAGTTATTGTTTTCGCTGGAATGGCTGGTAGCGGGAAAACCAGTATAGTGTCCCATTACTCTAAGTGGCTTAGAACTAGTTTGCTTGCAAGAGTGGCCTGTGTAAATCTAGACCCAGGGGTTGAGGCATTACCATATATTCCAGTATTTGATATAAGGAAGTACTTTACGTTAACGGATTTGATGAAAAAATACGGGCTAGGCCCGAACGCAGCCTTCCTCAAATCCGCCGAAATGATATCTCATCTAACCGATGAAATCATGCGTGAAGAACCGTTCTCAAATCTCGATAAATGGGATTACGTCTTAATCGATACTCCAGGTCAGCTGGAAGCCTTCATCTTCCAGCCCGAGGCAAGAGAATTCCTGGCAAAGATTTCTCGTAGGACTAATCTAGTAGTAGGGTACATGATAGACGCCTCCATAATTAGTAATGTCCCAGATGCTGTAACCTCGTGGTTTATGTACGTGTTAATCCAGGTGAAGACGGGCTTGTTAACCGTTCCAATCATAAGCAAGGCCGACATGGCACGCAACCTATCATTGCTGAAAGAGTTGATCGAGGATCCTGGCGTTTTGGCTTCGAAAGAAAACCTCATAGAAGGATTGCAAAGCGAGATTATCCCAGAGCTGATCCAGATAGCTATGAAAACAAAGGGGGCTTTAAGGGCCGTCATGGTGTCGATTCATGACGTGGAGAGCTTGAGGAGTCTTCACAACATCCTCCAGGAGGCTTTCTGCGCCTGCGGCGATTTAACTTGATGAACCAAATCCTGTTAAATGTTAAAATCTTCTTATTATCAATTAACATTCAGGTAAGGTGTCAAGGCGGGTGGAATGACAGATTTTGTGATTGACCCGGTTGCAGCGTTTTTCCTATTCGTGTATGGTTTTGTACTTTTGTTCGGAGGTAAGAGTATTGTTAAGCTAATAGTGGGCATAGGCTTCGGAGGCTTCCTCGGGGCGGCGGGGTTCGTTCTCGCAACCATGGTTTCAGGCGTGGGCGGCGGACTCGTAGTTTTTCTTCTCATGTTTATAATAGGAGTTTTGATTGGTTGGTGGATTTTCAAGGCATCGTTGAGCCTTCTATCAGGTTTGGCTGCATGGTATTTTTTAACAGGGCTCCTGAACATCCCGCGGATTTCCTCCACTTCACTACTGGTTATGATAATTTTGATAGTAATCTTCTACGTTCTTGTAGAGTCGGCTATAACCGGGGTTGCCATCCTTGTAGGAGCACTTTTAATGTATTTAGCTCTCACTACCTGGGCTGGCAGTGTTCTATCCCTCATAATAGTAGCATTCTTAGTTATGTTTAGAATCGCGTGGATTCTTGACTCGAAGGGTGTGCTGTAATGGGATTGTACCGCCCGAAGACGGCTGTGGGTAAGTACTATTCAATACTCTTCTCGCTACCCCACTGGAAAATCTTAGCCGCGAGTATAATAGGAGTTTTACTTTTAACTGTTGCACTCCTCCGGGACGAGTCAATCCCATTCATCACTAATACAATCATAACACTAGTTGTTTTGGAGGTTTATAGGAGAATTACTAAAAACACCGTTTTCCACAAGCTGAAGAGAAGAGTGGGGTTGTCTCTCACGGTGCTGATATACTCTCTCATAAACTATGTGTTGCTCAGGGACTGGAGGGTTTCAACTATTTCGTCAGCAATACTGTTAACCATTGTTATCCAAGGTCTTGATGGAACCAGGTGGTGGCGTTACATAGTCGCTGTACTTCCACCACTAGTTACTCTTCTCCTCATAGACCAGGCAATTCTCGAGTTCCCCAGTATTTACATTTCTTCCCTCTCGTTTTCCCTTCTACTGATCGTGCTCCTGGATCTAACAGTTTACGCTGTCATGGGGAGACACAGGATTAACGGTTTTAAAGCCCCTGACCTTGGATCCCTATTCCTACGAAACTGGCTAAACGGTGACAGGGAAATAGAAAAAGTCTTCGATAGCCTAGGGGTCTACCATAATGTGACTTCCTACATTTTGAGAACGAACAGCTTTGCACTATTATATACTGATCTTCACTACGGCCCGTTCTCCAACACGGGAAGTAGTCAACTACCTCTGCTGATCAGGGATGCTTACAGTAAGCTGGGATTAGATGTTTACCTTCTCCACGGGTTTGGTTCACACGATAGAAATATTGCCAGCTCAAAATACGTTAAAGACTATCTTTCTCGTTTAGAGACGGTCATCCTTGAGGATTGTGAAGAAGAATTAAAATACCATGGCTCTTTCAAAGCGAGAAGCAGGGATTACTGGGAGATAACTGGAATAGTATTCGACAAGGTTGCTTTCCTAATAGTTTCACGTCCCGTTAAAGGAATAGATGACCTACCTTACGAGCTACAGGTCGAGTATGCGTTAAAAGCTAAAAACCTTGGGCTCGGGGACGTAATACTAGTTGACGCGCATAATTGGGAGAGACAGGAGGAGATGGATTTCGAAGAACTAGGGGAAGCTCTTGAGGAATCTCTCGGCTTGGTTGAAAAAATGAGGAGCAGGAGGCCGGAGAAACCATTGATTAAGCATCTCTGCTTTAAAACTGATGCACCTGGACTCATTGACGGTGAAGCATGTCTCCTTCAAATATGGAGTTTAAACTACGAGAGGCTAGTACTGCTTCTACTGCGCGGTAATAACATGGAGCCAGGACTACGTGACACCTTAGTTGAATTGATAAGGAATAGCCTGGGTGGAGAAGTGATTGCTGAAGTTTTAACAAACGATGAGCACACGGAGACAGGGATTAGAGCCAATATAACATATATCCCCGTCCACTATAGTGATAGCTTGAGAAGAGACTTGGAGGCTCAGCTGGAGCGTTTTAAAAATATTGAACCCGGTGGAAAACTATGTGTGATTAAGGAAAACCTGAACGTGAAGCTACTCGGCGATTCGGCTTTTCAACTCGAGCAACTTGTAAGGAAGTCCTATGTAGAGTCGGCACTGCTTCTAATAGCTTACGCTTTCCTCACACCCGTGCTGCTTAAGCTTATTTGGGTCTTCACAGGGTTTTAGACCTTTTTAAACCCGGGGGTTTATAAATAAATTCATCAGGGGGTTTTCATGAGTAGTGGAGCTGTTTTAAAACCAAGCTATAAAATAGAGAACATTGTCGCTACCGTAATATTGGAGCATGAGCTTGACCTTGAACTTATTGAAACACGTATCCCAGCTATCACGTATAAGCCGGATCAGTTTCCCGGCTTAATCTTCAGGCTTGACAAGCCTAAGACAACAGCCCTTATTTTTAAATCCGGTAAAATGGTTGTAACAGGTGCTAAAAGCACTCAACAGTTAATCGAAGCAGTTAAGAGAATGATTAAGGTGTTACTGAGATATGATATCAAGGTTACCGGTAAGCCTAGGATACAAATTCAAAATATAGTTGCGAGTGGAGATATTGGAGCTTACGTCCACTTAGAGAAGGCTGCGTACCTTCTCGAAGACAGCATGTATGAGCCAGAGCAGTTTCCCGGGCTTATTCATAGGATGAGGAATCCCAGAGTTGTCCTCTTGATATTTAGTAGCGGGAAAATGGTAATAACAGGCGCGAAAGAAGAGGTTGAAGTAGAAAGGGCTGTTGTGAATATCGGAAACCAGCTTCTCGAGCTAGGATGTATCGCAGGGATTAGGGAGGAATTATAAGAGTATTATACGATACTATTTTTTAGTGATGAAGTGGGCAGCCACATGGACCCTACTAGGGATGATGACCTTACAGCTCACTCTGAACACTTTTCCAAGATGACGCCCGGATTAATAGTCCTAATCGATCTAGATCGCTTCGAAGAATACACTATGGAGAAAGGGTTAAACCCGTATGTCCCTAACAGCGTGACAGGTGAGCTTACGAGACTTGTAGAAGACTTCGCCATTAAATACAGGGGGGTAGTAGTTTACGGGCTTGACTATGGGAGAGGAACCGAGGAAGCATTGATAGAGATACCTTTCGGATGCGAGGAGGTGGGCTCGGTAGTCAAGGACTTGGAAAACCTGAAAAACCGGGTTAACAGTTACGGAGTTGGGGTCACAATAGTAGTTGTTTACGACTATGTTTCAGGCAAGCCGGCCTCAAACAGGAGGGAGGCATATCACGCCACTCCAGGAAGAAGGAGAGCGGTGAAAATCCTGAAAGATTTGAAGAAAAAAGGAGGTAACATTCTCCGCGTCGAATGCTGAGGCTAAACGTATTCTTCTATCCTAACCGGGCGGAATCCAACATAATCAAGGAATCTGAGCCTCTTCGGTATTGGCGGGTGGGTGCTCATTATCTCCTTGAAGCCTCCCTCCTCCTTTCTCTTCAACTCCTCTATAACCTGGTCAACATCCGTGTTGAAGTCTCTCGGAGGCGGCGGCGTGTAGTGGTAGAACGGGTTGGCCAGGGTCTCTGTTAAAGCATATATGAAAAGCGTCTTCAACTTACTATTCGATAACTGCTCATACCCTCTCTCATAGTAGTTGTAATACAGGTGCAGTTTCGCAAGAGCCCGTTGCATGCTTCTCGGAGATGATACTTTTGCTCCATGAGCGTCTGCATAGTACTCTCTTAACCGGCTGAAAGCGAGAACTAGGATTTGAACAATAAAGCTTAAAACGACCGCGGCAACGCCCACCAGCATTAAGAACACTCCCCCGCCTCCCCTGCGATCCCTGGATGATAGTCTTGAAACACCGGTGAGTATGCCAGCCCGTATCAGCATAACACCGAGATAGTATATGAGGCTGGGGAATATCCCCATGAACAGCATTAAAGCATTATCCCTGTGCTTGTGATGCCCTAGTTCGTGCCCTATGACCGCTTCCAACTCCTCTCTATTAGTTATTCTCAACATCTCTGTTGAAACCGCTACGTACTTGCCTAGTAATAGATTACCGTATGCGAACGCGTTAGGAGGTCCTCTAACCACGACTGCCTTGGGAGCCTTCTTGAAGCCTGCTTTTTCAGCTACGCGGTTAACAATTCCCTGCAACTCCGCGTCAGGCTTGGCTCCGTATGCTAGATTAATCATTAGCGGTGAGAACAGGTATGATAGTAGATTGATTATTAAAATGAATACTGCGAACCCGGCAATAAACAGTGCTGAAACAGCGAACCCGGCGACCTCAGCTAGGGCTGTAAATATAAGCACGAGACCGGCAATTCCTGAGAGAACTGCTAGTGCTCCTGCAAGGTACATTGACGTATAGAGTGAAAACCTGTTTGTCAGCTTCCTAGCAACTTTTGGCGCTACGAGCCCTGCCAGAAGCATAAGGGCAATGAAGCCAATAGCGTAAGCGATGATCGTAGCCATAAACCAGCCTATATCGTAAAACAACAACCACATTACTGTCACCTTTTTTGGATAACTCTTCTAACTCTTAATAAATGTTAAAACATGGTTTACAAAGTAACCTTTTAGCCAGCCTCACATCCTAGAGACACTGTTTAAAATACAGTACGTGTTAACGAACACGGGGGCTGACTCTAGGGAGGATTCTTTAATACTTTGATTAACATACAAGGAGTCCTGGTGCAGGCGTTGATTAAATACTTTCGTGCTGAGGATGTTCTTGAAAGAATAAGAAAGATTGTGAGAAATTTACAGCCCGAGTTTAATCATATAGATTTGAAAAGAATAGTTGTCGTCCGATCGGTAGGAAGCAAGTCCAGAGCCCTTGCCCGAATCCACGGTTTCCCACGCATTTACGCGTTCGCGACGGGGATTAAACCCTTCTACATTATAGAGTTGATTTCGGAGAGATATGACAAGCTTACAGAGGAGGAGAAGGATAAAGTATTGATACACGAGCTCCTCCATATTCCCAGAAATTTCGAAGGGGGTCTTAGACCTCACGGTAAATACGTGAATGGTAGGATGGTTAACCAGCTTTACAGGAAACTCCAGGAGCGGCGAATCCTCGAAGCATAGAGGGTTCAGCGAAACCTATTGTAGATGTTTGATAATGATCCAGCTAATGCGCTGTTTCATCCAATCCTCTTCTTCTAACATTATAAAACTTTCCGCATCATGGTTAATCATTTTAAGTGATAAACACAATATTTTACGTGAATGCTGAAGCCGACATAATCTGAACAGTGATGATGGGTCGATTAACTGAGTTTAACAAGGGATCCTTACTCGTAAGAGCACAGTATAGAGGCTGTTTCTAAATCCGCAAACTCTATTAATGCGTATTCCTTACCCCCGAATACCAGGCGGTCAATTCTGAGGAGAGGGGATTCAAGCACTGTAGACACTTGCTCAACGATTTCCTCACCCTTTTCTATTTCAATCCACAGAAGGATTTTTGACTTGTAAAGGAGCCCTGCTTTTTTAACATAGGGTGATAAGTAGTTCTCAGGATTGGGTGAAACCTGTGTTCCTGGATGATATGGTCCTGTAGCAGGCATTATCACCAACCACTTATCTTTGTCTAGAGGTATTTTCTGGAAGACAGGAAACCTTCTTCCTCCGAAACACTTCAAGCTAGGATGTTCGTGACCAATTACCACTATGTTGTATTCTTCCGAGGGAAAATACTCATGTCCGTGGGTAATGAAGACTTGAGCATTGTTATCAGGAACGCTAAGGGCATTGGCTATGTTTCCGCCTTCACCTTTAACTATGTTTCTCACAAAATTGTCGTGATTCCCTCTTACTAGCAGGAACTCACTTATACCTCGCTCCTTAAAATGCTTGAGTAGACTCCTAACCTCTATTTTCTCCTGTCTAAGCAACCTGTCAAAAGCGTGTTTCAAATCCCCGTTAACGATTACTCTTTCCACGCTGACGTGCTCTAGAACATAGTTCAACATCTCAACAATCTTCCTGAACTGGATTCTCGGTAGGAAAATGCCTGAGTAACCGCTTTTTCCACGCAAAGAATACTCCAAACCTCTCGCAGCTGCCTCCTCGAAGCCTAAGTGTAAATCAGCCATTACTAAGGTCTTTCTCCTTGAAAAGTAGAGGAATGGCGTGCCAGGTATAACGTATATTTCGAGACTTTCCATCTCTGGGAATAGTTTCCGTAGCAAGCATCCTTCACCGTTAAGAAAAGAGGTAGCGGGCCCGCCGGGATTTGAACCCGGGACCTACGGGTTAAGAGCCCGCCGCTCTACCAGGCTGAGCTACGGGCCCCAAGCTTCTTTAATAATCCAAGAGCTTTTATATTTATTTTTCTGTTTTCAACGAAACTTTCACTGCAACGTATTGGATGAGGAGGATCGTGCCTATAACCAACGATATCAATGCGATAATGGATAAGCCTGCATACGGGAGAGACGTAGTCTCAAGCCTGTAAGCAACTCCTACCTGCGTTCCCATCGAGTCAAATACGACTACGTTCTCGAAGACACTAAAGTTTGTTAACTGGAAAGAACCAGATCCCCCAGCTGGTAAGACTGTGGAATGTACGATGGTTTCATTGGTTTTAAAAGTTATGTTGACCGGGTTTGCCCCTTTATTAAGGAATTCAAAGTCGATTCTTCTAGCATTAAACACTCTAGGATCCTGTATGAGCATGCTGAGAGTGTAGAATGACTTTCCACTTACTTCAAAATCTTTATCGCCTTCAACAACGTTTATGCTTTCATAGCTTCCTAGAAATGACAGGATTATGGATAATAGGAGCAAGCCCAGCGCGAGCATTAGCAAAATCCGTGGAGTCATCAGCATTTTCTCACCATTTTTAAATTACCCTGTAGACATTATTTAAGAGTGTGAGAAATTGTCGCAGCGAGAGAAACCGCGGAGTAGGAAGCTTACCGAGTTTTTCAAGAAAAACACGCAGGAGGATTTCGAGAAAAAACCTGTCGGGAATGTTAGTGAGCAGTTGAAACCATCGGATTCTAGTGATGAGGAAGACGTGGCAAAGCACATTCTAGAATTGGTTGAATCCAGAACAAGTCAATCAAAAACGAGAAGCCTAGTCGAGGAGGAATCTAGCAAAGAGGCGTCATCGCTAAAAACCTCTAAACCGCTTGCAGATGAATTGCTGGAGCAGATTCTCGCGGAAGAAATAAAGCCTATTGAATGCGATAATAAGGGTATCTGCACTGATGGGATAAAAGTGGGAGAATTTTTCATAGATAAGTATGGTGTTAAAAGACAGAGAGGCTTCGTAAATACCACAAGGCTCCCAGTATACTTAGATGTTGTGGTGGAGGAGGCAAAGGTTTCCCCGCTTCTATCAAAAGCGTACTCTATCCAAACCAGTAGGAACGCTCTCGCAATAGTTCCAGAGGATTTTATATGTGAACTACAGGAGCGTTACGGCGTAGTCTTGGAAGGATTTGAAAAATGTGCTCAGGGGAAAGGAGTTACGGTATTTGATACCCATGGGAAGAGAAGGGTGAGGTAAAAAAGATTTAATGAATAGGAGTTTTGTAGTAAGTTTTGCCTTCTTCAATATCCGTCATTAAACGTGGAGTTCTCTTCCTCCTTCTCTTCTTACCAGCTCTAGGCTCCCATTTCATGCCTGGAGTTCCTAAGCTTCCATCCGGGTATTCAACAATCATTTTCAAAGCTAAGAGGTGGTTGACAGCTCTTCTAACCCTGTCCTCTCCTGCAATACCGCTGAACTCTTTCACCAATTCGTCGAAGAACAACGGTCTCCCCTTGTTCCTAATAGCGTTTAATACCATTTCTGGGAGCTCGCTATCTCTAGGAGCGATCTCAACAACCAGGTCGAAATCCTCATACACTATTTTCCCTTTAACCATATTATCACCATATATTAATTAGTGGGAATCTAAATATTTAAACTTTATCACTAATTAATCCCACTATATAAAAGAAATATTCATTAACCCAACTCTTTATTAAGATTATTGCGTGATTATTGATGAACCCCATTCTAGCGAGGAAAGGCGAAACGGTTCTGTTAATGGGGAACGAAGCTATTGCTAGAGGAGCACTGGAGTCTGGAATATGCATGGCCGCTGCCTATCCGGGAACACCTTCAACTGAAATAGTTGAGACACTCTCGGAAGTTGCTAAGGATTTGAAGATCTGGGTTGAATGGAGCGTTAACGAGAAAGTCGCGTTTGAAACAGCCTATGCTGCAGCGATTTCAGGGGTTAAGAGTCTAACAGCGATGAAGCATGTGGGATTGAATGTGGCAGCAGATATTTTAATGAGCAGCGCCTACGCGGGCGTTAAGGCAGGATTCGTAGTGGTTTCAGCTGATGACCCAGGTCATTACAGCAGTCAGAACGAGCAGGACAATAGGTGGTATGGGTTCATATCTCACATCCCGGTTGTGGAGCCGAGTAGCCCTAGGGAAGCATATCATTACACTAAAGAAGCGTTTAAACTGAGTGAAAAGTATGGACACCCCGTCATCTTGAGGACGACTACAAGGATTAGCCATACCAGGCAACCCGTAACCCTCGACGAGGACCTTCCAGAATCACCGGTATGTAAGGGTGTCTTCGAAAAAGCGATTGACAGGTGGGTCCTTGTCCCAGGACATGCTAGGAAGCTTAAAATGAAGCTTTTAGAGGTTTGGAGGAAGATTCAGTATGATACCGGTGAGCCTTTCGCGAAAATTATAAACCCAGGCATGAAAGACGTTATAATAGCCAGCGGGATAGCGTACTCTCACGTTGAAGAAGCTTTGAGAATTCTAGGCCTCGAGTCAAAGATTACTGTTTTAAAACTCAATATGCCTGTTCCTGTTCCAAGGAAACCTGTTGAAGAAGTGTTGAGAAATGCGGAGAGAGTATTAGTTGTTGAAGAACTTGACCCTGTGGTTGAGAAGCAGGTGAAAAGTATTTCATCAGAACTAGGTCTTGGTTGCAAAGTATATGGTAAAGAGTATGTCCCGGAAAACGACGAGCTTTCCCTCCAGGTTGTTTACAATGGGCTGTGCAGATTCCTCGATAAGTGTGAGCCGCGCATATGGGAGAGCGTTGGCGATTTGAAAATAGAGCCTGCAATACCTCCCCGCCCGCCCGTTTTATGCCCGGGATGCCCTCACAGGAGTAGCTACTATATCGTGAAAACAGCGTTGAACAAGGCTGGGATAAGGAATGTTATATTCACCGGTGACATCGGCTGCTACACTCTAGGGTTCCAGAAGCCTTTCGAGACCCAAATGACTAGTTTCGAAATGGGCGGTGCGATAGGCGTTGCCCATGGGTTGAGCAAGGTAGTGGATGAGGCGATCGTGGCGGTGGTAGGGGATTCCACGTTCTATCATGCCGGGATTCCAGGCGTAATCAACCTGGTTTTCAACAAAGGGAGGGCCGTATCATTGATTCTTGATAATTCGATAACTGCTATGACTGGGCATCAACCCCATCCAGGCACCGGTGTCACAGCTGTCGGTGAGCCCACGGTTAGGATCATGCCCGAGGATATTTTGAAAGCGGTTGGCTTCGAAACCTATGTGATCAATCCTTTGAAGGTTAAAGAATCGATAAATACCCTTGGGAAAGCTCTCGAGGAATTTAAGAGCGGGAAAAAAATTGCAATAATATCTAGGGCTCGTTGCGCGCTCGAAGTCTTGAGAGATGCTAGGAAGACTAAGACAGTACTTCCTGTTTACAAGGTAGACCCTGAGAAGTGTACTGGGTGCATGGCCTGTGTCAATCTATCAGCGTGTCCAGCTCTCGTAGTAGACCCTGACAGCAGGAAGCCAGTTATTATTGAGGATTTATGCGCAGGTTGTGGTCTATGCGCGAGCATATGTCCATTCAAAGCCATCAGTACTGCTAACACTCCCTCCCAGGATTGGGAAAAACTATGGTAGGTGGTGTGAATGAGTAAACGGTTTAATTTAGTCTTAACAGGGGTCGGGGGTCAAGGCCTAATCACTCTGGGAAGATTAATAGGTGAGGCGTGCATTAGGGCGGGCTTGAACGTTACCGTTGCTGAAGTTCACGGTATGAGTCAGAGAGGTGGAAGCGTCATCGTCCACGTTAGAATAGGTGAGGGAGACTCGCCTGTGATACCTGTCGGGGGAGCGCACCATATCATTGCCATGGAGGTCTTAGAAGCGGGGAGGTCTGTAAGGTATGCTAACAAGGATACAGTGATGGTTGTAAACGATCTCATACTACCACCTCCCTTAGCCAAGTACCCGGGTAAGAAGGACGTGATCGAGGCCTTGAAAAGCAAGCTGGGAAGAGTCTACTTATACGATGCGGAGGGCGTCAGTAAGAGAGTTATGGGAACACCCATATCATCCAACATCGCGCTCCTCGGATTCAGCCTGGGAGTAAACCCAGCCCTGGAGGATCTAATAGGTAAGACTGATGTTGAAGAAGCCATAGAGGCCATATTCAAGGGGAAAGCCCTCGAGTTAAACATGAAAGTGTTTGAAGAAGCGTTTAAGGAGGGAAAGGCGAGCATTGGAGGGTGAAAAAAACATTATTCGCGAGAGAATCGAGGAAGCAATAGATTTAATCGACAAGTTAGAGAGAATCGTGTCAAGGCTTCAGTCAGGAGACAAGGTAACTCCCGGAACATTGTTCCAAATATATGAAACCTTAATGACCCTGCGTGAGAAAATCGTGGAAATAAGAAGTTTAACCTAACCGTTCTTTTTCCTCAACACTGCTCAAATCGTGGTATGGTTTATACGTGTAAACAACGCCGATCTCTTTTGGGATAATGTTTTCAATATATGCGTGAGGTGATGCGAAAACAATCCTAGATGCTTTAGAAACCGTTTTCACGTTAGCTAGTCTAGACAGCCATGCCTCCTCTGTGCTCAAAGTCTGCACATGGGTTTTGAATAGGTAAGCTCTACGCGTGTTCAACTCGCTTATCCAAACATGCCCCCTACTGCCGATCGACACCAAGTTTATGCAGTATGCATTTTCAACAAGCAATGGGTTTTTGATAGGCATTAGAAGGCAGTTCTCCCCTGCTAGGAGAGTTATTCTACCCCCTCCCAGGATAACGACGTCTCGACCTATGATTAAATCCGCGTCTAAGAATCCTTTTATCACTATTTCACCACAGCTTACCACATGGTCCCTGAACCCGCTAAGGTAGTAGCTGGCTTCACAAACACTCTTTTCTGTTTCCATCATTACCATCATCACGATTAATGAGATAGTATTGGAAGGAATATAATAAAATAACTGCGTGATTAGTAAGTGGGGTAAGCCACTCATGGAATTATTAGGCATTGATACGCTGGTTATTGACAGAATGTCGAGAATTCTTCAGAGAAGTAGTGAGAATTTGCAGAGACTAGACTTATTCAACCCTAAATTTTATCCTTCCAGGGAGCATAGTGAGGAGGAAGTGTTGAGATATCTCACCGTAATGGTTGCGATGGATCACCGTCTGAGTCGACCTGGAAGAGTTTACGAAGCCTGCCTAGAGGATGGTTGCTACAAGGGAGCCGATCTTCTTTACCGGCTGGGCAAGGTCAAATTTGATGAAAACCCCGATTTCTTTACTCCGGAGTACTTGTCGAAAATTAGGGAGGAGGAGGTTGAGAAATGGTTGAGCATCGGTAACGCTCGCCCAGTGGACATCGTGTTGAGAACCCGTCTCCTAAGGGATCTTGGCGTGAAATTAATTAAGCTCTACGATGGGAGGGTGTCGTCCCTGGTCGAGGCAAGCAATAATAGGCTTCACGGTGATGGGATAAACCCTGGTTTCGCTGATTTTTTAAGAGTTTTTAGGGCTTTCGAAGACCCTGTTGAGAAGAAATCAATGCTTCTCGCCAAGTTTCTTCATTTCCGAGGGTTGTTTAAACCCGTTGACAAGCCCTATATACCTGTTGACAACCACTTGACAAGGATTGCGTTGAGAACAGGCATGGTAGTCGTCTCCGGTAGATTATGGAACGATATATTAAACATGAAAGAAGTGTCGATGAGCGATGACGTCTTGATTCGAATGGTCGTTAGAGAGGCCTACGGCTTGTTAGCGGAGAAGAGTGGGCGTAGCGTTTGGGAGCTTGATGACCACTTCTGGTTGCATGGGAGGACGATATGCATTAGAAGTGAAAAACCCTTGTGCGAGAAATGTATGTTTAAGGGTTTCTGCAGGGCTCGTAGAAACAATGCGTTTATGGTTTACGAGCACACATATTATAACACATGGTATTACTAAGGGGTGAGCAACCATTTCCGAGCGTGACGTACGGGAATTACTAACCTTGAACAGTATTGAGAAATTAATCATGGAGTACTTCTTGAAGAACATAAGCGTTGGAGAAATCATAGCAATAATTGACCTAAGGGAGGAAATAAAGAAAAGGGCGAAGAGCGGGGAGCTGGCATACGGGGAGATCGATGATGCCGTAATAGAAAGGGACTTGTTAACAATCATCACCAGCCTCATCAAGCGGGGTTTTCTCGAATACAATATGGGGGTTTTCAACCTGGCAGGCTGGATAAGAGATTACTTGAAGAAGAAGTACAAGTCCTTAGAGGCCGGTGTTTTCAAGAGCATAGATAAATTAACTAGTGATTAGGGGGCTTCCAGGCTATGAAGCCTTGTGATTCCTCGTCGAAGTATACTCTTATAAAGCCTGCTCTTTCCAACCGGTTCTTGATTCCTTTTAAAATACTGTAGTTGCTTTTGAAACCGGGTAATCCAGTGTAGTGATACAAGATACCGCCTGGTTTTATAACCCTGTAGAGTTCTTTGTAAAAATCTAACCCGTATAAATCACCTGTTGAACCACTGAACCTGGGTGGATCGTGAATTATCCTGTCAAAGAATGAGTCTTCAAAATATCTAACTAGATTTACAATATCAATGTTCGCAATAGTGAGCCTTTCATCACTCAGACCCTTGCTCCATGGATTCCTCTCAGCAATCCATAGAACGTTGGGATCAATCTCGGCAGATACTACTTTCGAAGCCCCTCTTTCAATAGATGCAAGCGCCGTGTATCCAAGCCCTGTGCAAGTGTCCAGTACGACGTTGCCTCGTCTAACCCTTGCCTTACTGGCTTTCAACAAGGCATCTTCCCAAGGGTTTAAGCCCACAATTCTGTGCATGTGTATTCCATTGATTTCTAGCGTGGGAGGCAGGACCATTCCAATCGCTTTTAACTTGTAATACCCTCTCATGGTTGAAACAGCTATTTCATATACTCTATCATTCTCTAAGAGAACTACCCTATCTTCCTCGCTGGGAGTAATGGCGTCAAAATCTAGCTCTATATCTCTGATCAAGACTTTTTTACCACTTACACAAACTTTTTCATGAGTAAGACCTAGATCCAGGGAGACCTCTAAGCATGAATTCCTATTTTTCAAAGCGTTGACCAGCCAACTGGTGAACCAGTACCCCTTCACGGGCTTAAAGGCGTAAACGTTACTCATAGTTCCTAACCATTGATTCCAGAGGAATAAGTCTCAAGCTACCTGTCGTCTTCCCAAGTTCTTTTCTAAGCTTTGAAATAGTATCAGAACTCCCTTCAATAATCAATATATTAATGTGGGAGTTACCGATTTTATAGTACATTGACGCTTTCACTATTTCCACGTATTTCCCCAAGATGGTTGAGGGGATGGGTTTCGAAGAAACTGCAACTATGATTGAAATACATGAGTGCTTTTCTTCCACTTCAACGTGAAGATTTTCATGCAGGTACTCGTTTAACGCGTACTCTATGACACGGGATCTCTCGCAAGAGTTTAACCGGGCCAAGTCATCTACTAAATCAGCTATTTTAACAGGTATGCTTACACCGAATCTTCTTTTCTTACTCACTTCATCCACCTCCTCAAGACCCCGTGAACCATGAAAACCACGAGGACTACTCCTGTGAGGCCCGTGGGACTCAGGTTGAAGTATAGGGATAGTAGGAATCCGACGCTACATGAGAATAGGGAAAGCGTTATCGAGTAGAGGATCAGCTCTTTTCCACTGTTAGAGTAGAAGGATGCAGTTATTGCTGGTAGAAGTATTAAAACATGTTGAAGAATGTATCCACTGACCCTTAGCAACCCTATGCTTGTTAAGCCGATAATAGTGTAGGTGAGGGTGTCGTAAACACCAGTTTTCAAACCTAGCAGTTTCACAGACACTTCGTCAATACCCAGTGAAAGTATTTCATATATTGAGAGGACGAAAATAATTGAAACCACCACCGTAACGAGAGACACGAGCAACACGTCTCTGCTGGATAGTAGGAGGGGGTCTCCGAGGAAAAGAGAGTTTAAATTATAGCTGACAGGGAAAAGCGTTATCAGCAGGTAACCCCCTATCACGCTGAAAGCCGAGGTTGAGGCTACTATTACTGCTGAAGTATTATTAGGGTCTAAACCCTTCCTGATCAATACTCCCGCTAAGTAGATGATGAACAACCCGATCAACAAAGACCATACCGGGAACTGAACCCCCGTGAGGGATTCCAGCATCAAACCCGTGATTACTGCTAGAAGGCTCGTATGGGTAGCGCTAGAGGCGAGAAACTCCATTTTTCTATAGTAAACAATAATGCTGGTCAGGGAAAATGTGAGACCCATCATTAGATACGTGGTTATCTTCTTCGGATCAAAAAATAAGGCTGAGGTCACAGAAGCTATTAAGGTTATCGTCACCAGGAGAACTAGTGTCAAATGTCTTTCCTTAAACCTCATCTCTCCCTCACCCTGACACGGCTTTTTATCAAAAACCCGGCAGCCAAGCCTATTGCACCCGTTACTCCTGACAATGCCAACACCGTGGCGTTGCTCCATCCATTTCCCTTTCTACATGTAGCCCAGGTCTCTAAGGGTGTTATATTTTGCGAGACGAGTTTTGACAATCTTGAGAAAAACGAATTATTAGTTAAGGGGGACTCAACTTTCAAAACGGGAACCCCGTATAACGAGGCTTGTTCCTCCAGGTATTCCGAGGTCTTGGTTGGCGGGTACGTCACGATCACCAACCCAACCATGTGTTCCCGCATTAGTTTTTCAACTTCCAGAAGATCCATCGAGGAGGCTTCAGCGTCGTGTTCCGCTTTAACGAGCTTGACTACTTTGATTCCTAACCATTCAACAGCGTACTGGGATAATGGTGCATCCGCAACAGCCATTGTGTCGTACTTTCCTCTGTGAACCAGTATAGTGTTTAAAACATTCTCGTAAAATGCTAAGTATCTACTTATGTAGCAGTCCCGCATTGATGGGTTTAGCTCTGAGAACAGCATTGTAAGGTTGTATGTGAAGAGTAAGTAGTTTAATGGGTCGTACAGTACAGCATGGTAGTTGGGTTGTCTGGTGTTAGGATTCGTCAACAATATAATTCCGCTAATACTGGTAACCTCTACAAGGCGTCCGTCGAGCTCGCCAGTGTTTACAAGCTCCTTAATTTGCAACTCAGCATGTGTATGAGCGGTTGAAACGATAACATCGGCTTTCTTCAAATAATTCACATCATCAGGGGTCAGCATGTATTCATGGGGATCAACTCCAGCTGGAATCAAACCTTTAACAGTATCGCCGGGACACGTGATTAGTGAAATATCTGGGACAAGGCTTGAAAACGTTGTGACAATGGTTAACCCCTGTGTTTCGCCATGGTACGAAGGTAGCCATATCAAGCCGATGATGAGGAATACTATTAAAGCCTTTCTCAACCCTACCACCGCATTGTGCATAAATAAATTTTAACCCTTTAAAATAATTTGTGCACAGGGATGGGCATGAAGATTTTGCTTGAAAATTTAACCATTATACGTGGGGCGAAAAAAATCGTAGAGAACTTTACAGCTGAATTCCAAGGCCCCGGTTTGATCCAAGTAATAGGCCCTAATGGCGCCGGCAAAACAACTCTTTTCCTCACGATCCTGGGTTTGCTAAAGCCGAGCAAAGGCAGAATCCTCATAGATAAAGACGATGTTACCGGTTCAACCCAGAAATTGAAGGGGATGGTCGCATATCTTCCACAGAGGTTTGAAATCCCTAGGAATCTCCCCCTAACGGTTTTCGAGTTCATGGAGTGTTGCATGAGGCTAAACAGTAAATGGCCCCGCGTATTTGGGAGAAAAGCCAGCTCCGAGAGGATAGCGGAGGCATTGAAGCTGGTCGGGCTGGAGGAGCAATTATGGGCTTCGAAGATTTCGAGGCTTTCAGGAGGCCAGTTTCAGCGATTAATGATAGCTCGCACATTAATGCTTGACACGCCAATCATAATCCTCGACGAGCCCCTTTCCAACATAGACCCGGAGGGAAGGAAAATGATGGCGGATCTTTTCGGTCGAATATCCAATGAAAAACTCATCATCTTAAGCTCACACGACCCCATGCTCCTCATGCCTTACACCTCCAAGATCCTAGTACTTGGCAATGGCCAGGCCTATTACGGAGCACCTCAAGACGTTGTCACTAAGGTTGTGCTGAATAAAATATATGGAGAATGCTTGATAGAGGTTAAAGATCACATTCACATTGCAGACTGGCACTGAAGGAATGGATGGGGCGTGTCTCCCATAATGCTTCGGCTCTTGGAAGGCGAAGTCCTTTTGTATAGAGGGTTGGGATGGGTTGTTAAAGGTTATCAGCACCCAGGAGACGCGATTGTAGCATATCCCAGATATGACCTGGTCAACAATGGAAAACTCTACCACCATGAAATAAAATGGCTCGCAGAATCGATGAGGTTTTGGGACTGCATTAAGCGGAATGCCCCGCTAATTCCCTTAGCCGAAGTCTTCAAGCCGGTAGCAAGGGTGAACCAGCAAGTAACTTACTTATTGTCAACCCTGTCGGAGCTGATCAGGAATAAAGGGGAGGAAGTAGAAGTGAGCGGTTCCTCGATACTTGGTTTTAGAAATCCTAGGGATGTGGACGTTATAGTCTACAATAGCACGGTTGAAACAGCATCGGTGCTAAGAGAACTCTTAAACAAAGGTGTGCTGAGGAGAGCGGGTGAATACATTATTGTCAATGAGTATTTAGAGAAGCATTCTTCTAGAATGCCGTTGGAGAACTATTTAAAGCTGAAGCGTAACACGTTCCTGCATTTTATTCTAGGAGGTGTCCACGTTAACGTTAAACTAGTATCGCTGTCAACAGGTTACAATTATTGTGTGGATAAGGTTGAAGAATATGCTTCTTACAATGGGTTTTTCAAGGTGTTGGAAAGAATAACCGCACCCCTTATACCTGCAAGATATCTTGCCAGGGTTGGTAACGAAATAATGGAGTTGGAGTCGTTAAGGGAGGTTTACTCGGAGCTTGAGCCAGGCGAATACTACGTGGCAGGGGGTGTTATCGAGGAGAGGAGAAGAGGCAGGGTCCTCGTTCCAGACCACGGTGTAGTAATTCCTCAATAAATCTCGATAGATTGAGATGTGATCATATAGTTTGAAGAGAAGAGGAGAGAAGAAAATAAAAATGGTTTATCGGGCTAACCCAGCCCTCTTTAACACGCCTCTCACAAAATCGGGTGTTGCTGGAATCCTGTTCAACAATCTATTGGCTTGCTTGCTTCCAATAGCGTGGGCTATGGCGTTCACTATTGAGGGAGCTATCGCAACTATTGAGGGTTCTCCTAATCCTTTGGCCCCGAAGGGCCCTCTTATGAAGCCTGCTTCGACAAAGTCCACGTTAATTCTCTCTGGAATATCAAGGCCTGTTGGAATATGGTATGTGGAGAACGAGGTGCTGTAAACGTGCCCGTTTTCTGAATGAACAGTGTCCTCCATGAGCGCGTAGCCCATTCCCTGGATGTATCCTCCAACGCCATGATGCTCGGCACCAGTCCTGTTGACAACCCGGCCAATGTCGTATACAACGGTCGCTTCCACGACCTTGGTCAACCCGGTTTCAATATCTACTTCCACATCGCTCACTACAGCTCCGAAAGTATAGGTGAAGTATGGCTGTCCGGTGCCCGTCTCCTCGTGCCATTCAGCCGGGGGTGCTCTGTAATATCCGAACTCCTGGATTGGTATCCCCTTCCAGAAGGTTTGCTCTATGAGCTCTTTCCAGGTTATATGGTGGTCCGGCTGATCCTTACAGTATACTTTGGGTGCCTCGATCACAACATCCTCAGGGCTTACACATCCCAGCATTTCAGCAGCAAGCTTGTTCAATCTCTGCCTAATCTTGTACGCCGCCACCAGGGTCGCGTTCCCGCCCATCGCGGTCGATCTCGAGGCCACAGTTGGACCTGCGTCCGGGGTCGCAGCAGTGTCTGGAGGCTCGATTTTGAAATAGCTTGGCGGAACGCCAAGTATCTCGGCTGCAATGTTGACTAGTCCTTGTAGAGAGCCTTGGCCCATGTCGGTTAAACCGGTTCTGAATATTATGCTTCCATCTCTCTGAATTATGAGCGATACGGTGGAGAAGTCAGCTCCCTCAGCCCCAATGCTGTTCCCATGATACATTAAAGCTATACCAATGCCTCTTCTCGCAGGGCCTTTAAGCGTGCTGTATAGTTTTCTCTTCTCACTCCACCCACTTATCTCTAGAGCTCTTTTGATAGCATCCTCTAAGCCTACCCCGTGATCTAACAGCTGGCCGTGAACCGTTCTATCACCGTTTCTCAAGATATTCTTAAGCCTGAACTCCACGGGATCCATTCCTAACTCCTCAGCAAGAAGATCCATCTGCCTCTCAACCGCGAACGTGACCTGCGGGTTGCCGAAGCCTCTGAACGCTCCAGCAGGGACTCGGTTGGTATAGACTACAGCCAGGTCGACGCGGGCGTTTCTAACCTTGTAGGGTCCAGTGCTGTGAACAACAGCTCTCCACCCTACGAAGGGCCCAAGACTCGCATATGCTCCAGTATCAAGCACTATGTCAGCGTCAACGGCTAGGAGGGTTCCATCCTTGCTTGCCGCATGCCTATACTTCGCCACCATTGGGTGGCGCTTCGTATGACCTATTATTGACTCCTCCCTTGTATGGAGAACTACTGCTGTCCTCTTCAATGCCAGGGCGGCTAGCGCGGCTTTAGCTGCGATCTCGTTTCCAACATCCTCCGCCCCTCCGAAACCGCCTCCTAGCGCAGGCGCTACAACCCTCACCATGTTGAACGGGAGTCCAAGAACGTTTGAAACAGCTTTTCTCGTGTCGAACGGACACTGCGTCTTCGCGTATATCGTCACGCTTCCATCAGGTTCAGGGATAGCTATTGCGGCCTCCGGCTCCAGGTAAGCGTGCTCCTGCATTGGGGTTCTATACTTGTTTTCCACAACGACGGACGCTTCCTTGAACGCTTTTTCAACGTCTCCAACCCTTATCTTGTACCTGGACAGGACGTCGCTACCTCTCTCATCATGTATTAGTACATGCTCCTTCTCGGTCAGCCCGTTTAAATCCATTACCTGCAACACATCCGTGTAAACCGGGAGAGGCTCGTAATCAACGTTTACTAGCTCGCCTGCATCTCTGGCGTTCTCGAGAGATTCCGCAACGATCAATGCTACTGTATCCCCGATGAATCTAACCTTCCTATCCGCTAGCAATGGCTGGTCTGGTAGCACATACCCCACGTCGTTAATCCCAGGAATATCCCTGGCTGTTATTACCTTTAGAACACCAGGGTATTTCAAAGCCTCACTGTAGTCTATCTTCTTTATCTTGGCGTGAGCGTACTTGGAGCGTACGCTGTGGACGAATACTGCGTTCTTGAACAAGTTTATCATGTCTGCCGTGAACAGCGGCTTACCCGTGATCTTTGAAATAGCGTCCCATCTCACCACGTGCTTGCCCAGGTATGTGAACTCCTTTGTCGGCTTGTCCTTTGTTTTCGTGAACATTTCTTCAACGATTTGGACGTAATCCGGCTTGCTCACATGCTTCACCTCCCTATAACTTTCATGTGGTACTTTTCACGCACTTGTTTCTCATCAAAGTATATTTTTCCCTCTTTGATGTACTTTGCCGCTAGCTTAGCGGCGGCGAAATAGTAGTGGTAGCTCCCACACCTGCACAATACGCTGCTCAACCATTCCTTAACCTGCTCCTGATGAGGTTCCGGATGGGTGTCTAGAAGAGCCTTGGTCATCATCATGAAGCCCGGGGTACAGAAGCCGCATTGAACACCCCTTGTCTCTAAGTACGCTAATTGAATAGCGTGAAGCTTGCCCTCGGGCGCCAGTCCCTCAAGAGTTAACACTTCGGCCCCGTCAAGCGTAGCGGTGAGTGTTAGGCATGAATGTCTCGGCAAACCGTTAACAAGCACGATGCACGTGCCGCATTCTCCTCTGCCGCAGCCTTCTTTAACGCTTGTGAGACCCAGCCTGTACCTGAGAGTGTCCACAAGCCTCTCATGGGCTGGGACTTCGAGAACATGCTCTTTACCGTTTACTTTCAGATTAACCTTGAAGCTCATGCTCAATTCAGATCACCCCTTTCTCAATCCGGGTTTTACACTTGAGGAGACCTCTCCTCAAAGCAACCTTCGACATGTCTAATCTATACTCTGCTGTCGTCCACCAATCAGTTATTCTCTCCATATACGTTGGTAAGACCTCTTCAGCCGCCTTCTCGATTAAATCCTCGGAGAACGTTTTACCGAGCAAGAAGCCTTCAACCTCGTGAGATCTTGCAGGAGCTCTCTTCCCCTTAACCATGTCAAAAGCTATTTTAACATCACGGATCTTTCCCTCCTCCAACGTGAGGAAGAAGGCGCCTGTTATGATTCCAGCTATTAGTAGTTCGCGCCTATCGAATTTAACAAAGCTACTGCTGGAGCCTTGTGGGGGAATAGCAAACTCTACTTCTTTCACCAGCTCGTCCGGCCGTAGGTCAGTAATCCTTTTATCAAGTATGAATTTTTCCAGAGGGATTGACCGCTCGCCCCTACTGCTTACTGCCTTGACGTTCGCATTGTAGGCGAGGAGAAGTGTTGCATAATCACTATACTGGGTTCCAGCAACCACGTTTCCCCCTATTGTGGCAGAGAATCTTATGGCGAGAGTGCCGAACTTCTTCCACGTGTCAACGAATCCTGCGAATCTAACGTCGCTGTGAAGGAAGGTTCTGCTTATCTCGTAGAGGGTTGTCGTAGCCCCTATCCTCACCTTACCATCTTCGATTTTCACATAGGAAAGATGTTTCTTCAGAGGTGAGAGGTCTAGCAGGTACTTCGGCGTTGGGATTTTCTTATCTCTTATCAGTACTAACAGCTCTGTGCCTCCAGCTAGAGGCTTGACATCTGGCGCGTTTTTAGAGAGGAATTCTAAGGCGTCTTCAAGGGTTTTCGGCCTATACAGTCCGAATATTAGAACTCACCTCTCGTTGAGAGAATGTTATACCCGGGTGGGTTAAAAAATCTTAAATATCATGATTCACTATACTCTTCAATCCTATACTTGCTGTTAGAAATCCTTTTATACATTAGTGCTAATATTCTTCCACAGAGGTTGTAACCATGAAAGTATGCAGGGACATGGTAGAATGTATTGGTGCAACACCAATAATAAGACTATCCAGGGTAGTGCCGGAGGGATTCCAGCCTGAGATATGGGCTAAGATGGAGTTCACCAACCCTACCGGCAGTGTAAAGGACAGGATGGCATACTATATGATTAAGAAAGCGATGGAGAAAGGCGAGTTGAAGCCTGGCATGACCCTTGTAGTTCCAACAACCGGGAACACCGGCATAGCCTTCTCAGCGCTTGGAAGCGTCCTCGGTTTCAAAGTGCTAATAGTGATCCCAGAAGAAATGAGTGCTGAAAGATTCATGCTCATGAGATTGTTCGGCGCAGACTTCTACTTCACTCCTGGAGGTGAGAGCGATGCTGATAAAGCATTGGAGATTGCTAAGAAGCTTGCCGCGGAAAACCCTGATAAATACTACTTCTTCGACCAATGGGGTGATGAGGCAAACGTTGAAGCACACTACGAGACAACGGGTAAGGAAATACTTGAGCAAATAGGCTGTCCCAAAGCCTTCGTAGCGGAGGTTGGGACAGGCGGGACGCTAATGGGTATTGCTAAAAGACTCAAAGAGGAGTGCAGAGACGTGATCGTGGCTGGTGCGGAGCCTGCTGAATGCCCAGTTGCAGCTGGATGGTTCAAGACGGGCAAGCCTGGCCCATGGGGCAGGCACGAGATCGAGGGTGTTGGCGACGGATTCATCCCGGATATTGTGATGAGATATAAGCATTTGCTAGACGACTTCGTAACGGTGTCAAGCGATGAGGCAATAAATATGGCAAGGCTTATTGCGAGAAGGCAGGGTCTTCCCGTAGGTATTAGTAGCGGAGCAAACGTTGTCGCAGCCATTAAGCTAGCCCAGGAGCACAAGCTTGGGAAGGGAGACAAGGTTGTAACTATATTGCCAGACTACGCTGCAAGATACTTCAGCACCAGGCTGTTCAAGAAGCAGAGGGAAATAGCTAGCAGGAAGCAAATCTTAGATGAACTAGATATTTAACCCTAGCCCTTCATCAAAATTTTTTCCTCCTTTTCTTTACTTCTCTCTACTTTCTTCTTTAAATTCATACAATGGTTTAAAAGTATATATTTATTATTAAGATATGCAGTGACACCGTATGAGGCTTGGGAACAAAGTTGACACGGATGTAAACAGGAAAGTGTACCTCGCGGAGACCGCTACGTACAATTTCGCCGTAAATATTTCAATAGGAATGAGCAATGCTCTACTGATCAGGCTTCTCTCATACGGTGTTTCAGAGCTTGGTTCACTCACATTCGTAAGGATACTCGCGTACGGGGTAAGCCAGGTTCCTGCTGCACTTCTCGTCGAGCACTACCGACATAGAAGAAAAATGCTGTGGAATTTGTTCGGAGCTATAAACAGGCTGGGACCAAGCCTCCTGATTTTCTCACTGATTCTCCCAAAAGAGTACTCTTTATCATTTGCTCTAACAATATCTTTTCTCTCACAGTTTGCGGGAGGGGTGGCCGGGGTTGCAGCCACAGACGTGTTAGCTGATATCATACCAGTCGAGGAATCTCCTTATTTCTTCTCTAAGGTTAACCAGTTGAACTATGTTTCAATAAGCCTGGCCTTTATAACCTCGTTCGCCACTTTCGCGCTAATACCTGATTACCTGGTTTCCTACCAGCTTCTTTACGCCATTTCTTTCACTGTGGGACTGGTCTCCACCCTGTTCCTGGTTAGGATTAAGGATCCGAAGGGATTTGTGAATCACGGGAGATCGATGACAAGGCTGTATGATGATTTAGAAGTGGTTAAATTCATCTTTACTGATAAGAGGCTGAGGAGATATCTCCTAGTAATATCGTTGTTTAATTTCTCGGTCAACATTCCAGCCCCGTTCTGGGACTATATCGTTATGGTCGTGATCGGAGGTAACGAGCTAATTGTTGTGTTGAAAAATGTGGTGAGTTTAGCGGTAAAATCAGTAGGCATGTTCTTCTGGAAAAGAGAGATTGTTAAGTTTGGCTTGAGAAAAGTAACAGTAGTCGGCATGGCCTCAACAGCTGTGGTTCCAATACTTTACAAGGATTTTGCCACCACTACAAGCCTCCTAGGTATTGAGGCTGTCAGCGGCTACGTATGGGCTCCCCTGGACCTCTCCATCTTTCTCTACAATGCTTACCTGCCTCCGAAGGAGGTTAGACCTGCCTACCTCTCACTCCTAGGCTTAACCATAAACTCTGTTTCCAGTTTAGCCTCCATGATGGGCACTATCATAGCGGTCTCAACAGGGGATGTGGGAAGCGTCCTGCTAGCCTCGAGTGTTTTAAGAGGTGTCACAGCATCCATCGCTTACGCCACGTTGCCTGAGGTTGAAGAGAAGAGTACTGGGGTGCGCAAGTAGTATAGTTATAAGAATTATTGTAGAATCAATAACATGGAGTGATAGATGGTAGCATGAGAATAGACCCCAGTCTTTGCATACTATGTAGGGGAAGAGGCTTCTGCGGCCTTTCCTACTGCCCAGTTTTATCCAGGACAAAAGCCCAGCTCAAGCTGAGGAAAGTTGAAGCCTCGAGGGTAATTGAAGGCTCCTCACCCCCTGCAGTCTTCATTGGCAGATATGGGTATCCATATGTCAGGGTTGGAGCTTCAACGCCGCCCTTGACAGGTGATACTTCACTCTACGATTACCCTGAGAAATGGATTAATCTCAAGATTGATGACGTGTTGGATTTCAGGTGGAGCTTGATAACAGGGTTCACCGTTAACCAGGTTAGAGCGGTAGACAACCCACTAGTAGAGAATATGAGATTGATGGTTATGAGCGCGAAGCCCGTTGACGTATATATCGAGGTTTCAAAGCCACCGAGGCCTGTGATCACTTTTGACGAGCACCTGCCTCCAATGGGTCCGAGATCACCGCTGGAAAAAGTCAAGTTGATCGGGAACCCCAGCATACCTGGGCCTGTAGAGAGCGCTGTTTCAGACCACGATCTCGAGGCTGAGAAAGCGGTGCTGAAACTATACTTCGACGGCATCCCCGTATCCCACATTCAGAAAATCTTCAGCATTGGAGCCCTTGGAGTTAGGGAGCAGAGAAAGCTTGTCCCCACAAGATGGAGTATCACAGCCGTAGATTACATCATCTCTAGAAATCTCCTGAAAAATGTTAAAAGATACGACGTGTTAAGCGAGATACAGGTATATGAGCACAGGATTCACGGAAACCTGTTTGTAGCGATACTATACCCTGAGAAATGGAGTTACGAATGGATGGAGGCCTGGTGGCCCGGGTCAACCTGGAACCCGTTGTCAACAAGCGTCGTTGTCGAGGGAGACTACGAGGATTATAAAGGCAGGGATACCTACCCCGGAATAGGCGGGTGCTACTACGCCAGCATGCTCGCAACCCTTGAACACTTGAACAGGGTTAGAAAGCAGGCGACGGCTATTTTGCTCAGGGAGATCTATCCTAGTTTCAACCTTCCAATCGGCGTCTGGTTTGTCAGGGAATCTGTGAGGACAATGTTCTCGAAACCGCCTGTTTTAAAGACAACGAACCTTGAAGAGGTGAGGAGCTATCTCGACGCGAACACTAGACTCGGCGCGCTGAAATGGTTTTCATCGTCTAAGCTTATTCGAAGAATTATCACGGGGAGGAAAATCACGGATTTCTTCAGAAAGGGATAGGGATTGTTTAAGACTTGTGAAATCATTAAGCAGAGAACAATGACAGCTTTATCGAGGAGCGGGTTGCCAGGTCTGGATTATGCTTTAAACCCTTACATAGGTTGCATGCACGCCTGCGTATACTGCTACGCTAGGCTTTACACACGTGATAAGAGAGTATCCGAGAACTGGGGGAGGATTGTTATCGTTAAGGAGAACCTGTTGGAAGTTTTAAACAGCGAGGTTAAAAGACTGAGGAGGGGCGTGGTTGGTGTTGGAACAATAACCGATGCCTACCAGCCTGTTGAAGCCGTGTATAAACTTACAAGGGAGGCTGTGAAAATCCTGCTGAAAAACGGGTTCAAGATTTCCATTCAAACCAAAAACCCACTTGTATTAAGAGATGTTGATGTTTTAAGCGCTGGTAAAGAACTCGTCGACATCGGCTTCACCATCACCTCCATCGAATGCGGTAGGTCGAGAACATTGGAGCCTAACGCGCCTTGTCCAGAAGCAAGAATAGAAGCCTTGAGAAAACTCAGCAGGTCTGGATTTAACACATGGATTTTCTACGGACCCATCATACCAGGGTTCAACGATGACGAAGATACCATAACACTCCTTGTAGACATCGCATCTGAAACAAAAAGTATCCTATACTACGACCCTCTTCACTTCAAGCCATTCATGAAGAGTCCAAGCCACCCATTGCACTCTCTCTACGCTTCAAGAGCGTTTCCGCAAAGAATTAGGAAAACAATCTATCATCTACGTCAAAAATGTTTAGAACGCGGCATTCAGTGCAGGGGAGGGTTCGACTAATCTCCTTCCAGCCCTGAAGGGGAAGTTATCAGTTGTAACTATTGCCAGCGAGTCTTCCACCAGTTCTTGGTAAAAGTCTTTTGGCTCTTCGCCGAGAACAATCTCCACTCTAACATCATGTTGCCTGAAGAAGAGGTCTAGGTATTCAAAGCCAAACCTCATTAATCTATCTTTATACGTAGCAACTATTACGTCGACCTGTTCATTCACTACGCAGTCGAGGAGCTTGAGCAGACCTTTACGGGTGGTATTGAGGCTGCCGACCGTGTCACTTAAAACATCGACTACTCTATATCCCTTGGAACTACAGTACTGTGTTGGATACTCAACCTGTCTCTCTAACAACTCTTCTGGTCGGAGGAGTTAGAGCGAGCATAGACAACTGCTTTATTTCCAACCGGAGCATGTAACCCCTGAGGACTCTTTCCAGCCTCGCCCTCAAGTATTCTGTAACCACCAGCAGTTCTAACAGCTCTAACCCAGAGGGAAAGAATAGCCTAACCGGTACCGAACCTTTCACAAACCTCCCCAGGCCTCAGCAACCTCTCTGAAACCTCTGCCGCTAATAACAATGAATGAGGAGGAGGCTCGTAAATCTAATAACCCGTAATAGAAGAAAAAACAGCCTTGTCAATTCAGTGACCAATCGTTTCCTGAAGGTCAATTGCTAAATCCTCTAGTGTGGATGAACCACCCTCTATTAGCCAATCGTCTTCTAGTGTTTACTCGTTGCTTCTAAAAACTGCGCGGCTCTCGAGTACGGAGACTCCAGAAAGAAGCCTTCGCCACACCTAGGACACACTATGAGAATAGGCCTCTCTCTTTCCTCAGGCAGGGAATGCTCTTCTACAACGTAAATCGTTGTCTCATACATATAGCTGAATTCTTTCATTTCTCCTTCGAAGCCACAGTTAGGACATTTCAACCTGTCTCTTATACACATCTGACGCTGC
>ERZ1669248.24-NODE-24-length-119660-cov-23.525020_pt1 | contig 119660 bp, 139 predicted proteins | sample MGYA00579296_ERZ1669248 | MGnify/ENA primary metagenome ERZ1669248 (study PRJEB41166, sample SAMN08046057) | hot springs metagenome | biome: hot spring; feature: neutral hot spring; material: thermophilic sediment; isolation source: thermophilic sediment from...
GTTTATATTTTCGCTTAAGGGGAAAACTTGCTCCTCTAAAGAGGAGAGGTGGAAATATGAAAGGAGTATCCAAGATTGTTTGGGCAGCTGTTGTCATCTTAATAGTGATAATACTGGCTGCCGCAGCCCTTTTGATGCAAAAACCCACGCCAGCCCCAGCACCTGCACCATCAGCTCCTCCTGCTCCTAAATATGCTGATACAATAACTATAGGCACTACGGACAAGATATCAGATTTAGATCCAGCCATGGCATACGACTTCTTCACATGGGAGGTGTTCAACAACGTGATGGAAGGACCATTCAAGTACAAACCTGGGACAACGGATCTGGAGAAGGGGATAATAACTGACTATCAGGTTCAGGAGGGAGGCAAGGTCTACATATTGAAGCTTAGAACCGACCTTAAATTTGCTGATGGAAGCCCATGCAATGCAAACACATTGAAGTGGTCCATAGATAGGGTTGCAAGGATAAACGGTGATCCAGCTTGGTTTGTCACCGATATCGTGGATAAAGTTGATGTAGTAGATGATTACACATTGAAGATAACCCTTAAATCTCCCTTGTCATTCTTCCCAGCCATATTAGCTGTTCCCACATACTTTCCAATACCTCCTGATAAATATCCAGCTGACAAGGTCTCATCTGACAACACAGCTGGAGGAGTTGGACCTTACAGAATAGTCAAGTTCGTGAGGGACCAACAGCTTGTACTGGAGGCAAATCCATACTACTACGGAACACAGCCAAAGACTAAAACCGTTGTGATAAAGTTCTACAAGGATGCCACCACGTTGAGGCTTGCTCTTGAAAGCGGAGAGATAGACATAGCGTGGAAGACGCTGAATCCAACTGACATAAAGGACCTGAAGACCAAGCCTGGGATAAAGGTCTGGGAGGGACCTGGCTCTTTCATAAGATACATAGTGTTCAACACGAAGATACCTCCATTTGACAACAAGCTTGTCAGACAGGCCCTCGCAGCAGCTCTTGATAGGAATGCAATAGCCCAGAAGGTGTTCCTTGGAACTGTAGATCCTCTTTACAGCTTGATACCAAGTGGAATGTGGGGCCACATTGATGCATTTAAGGACAAGTATGGGGAGGCAAATCTAGATCTTGCAAAACAGCTTTTGAAGCAAGCTGGATACAGTGAGACCAAGAAGCTGAAGGTGGAGCTCTGGTACACCCCAACCCACTATGGAGATACTGAAGCTGATGTGGCTGCATTGATAAAGGAGGCATGGGAGAAGACAGGGATGGTTGAGGTTACTGTGAAAAGCGCTGAATGGAGCACATACCTTGATCTTACGAGGAAGGGACAGCTTGCTGTCACGCTTTACGGCTGGTATCCCGACTATATGGATCCAGATGATTACACCTTCCCGTTCCTCCATACTGGATCGAACAGATGGCTTGGAAATCCATACAGTGATCCTGACATGGACAAGATGCTTGAACAAGCTCAGGTAGAGCCAGATCAGGCAAAAAGAACTGAATTATACAAGAATATACAGATAAAGCTTGCTGATGACGCTCCAATAGTACCAATATTCCAAGGAAAGCTTTATGTTGCATCAAAGGACACAGTTGGCGGCATAGTCCTTGATCCTCTGATGCTCCTGAGGTACTACTTGATATACAAGCAGGTAGGCGGCTGATTCCCCTCTTTTCTTTTTTTGGTGATAGAATGACATCATTAAAAGCATATATAGCAACTAGGATTGTTCTCACAATCCCGATGATCCTCATTCTGCTTACCTTAGTCTTCTTTGTGATGAGGGTCCTTCCAGGAAATCCCGTGATAGCAATAGTTGGGATGAAGGCCTCTCCAAAGTATATAGCGGAGCTTGAGCATCAGCTTGGCCTGGACAAGCCATTATGGCAGCAGTATCTGGATTATCTGGGAAAGCTGATACAGGGAGATCTTGGAACATCCATGATATGGGGAAGGAGGCCTGTTATAGCTGAGATAATGGATCACTTTCCAGCAACCCTGGAGCTGACAATATGCGGCTTTCTCGTGAGCATAATAATAGGAATAGCCACCGGGATGATAGCAGGTGTGAAGAGCGGTGGCAAAGTGGATTTCTCAATGAGGATATACAGCATAGTTGCTTACTCCCTCTTCATACCCTGGTTCGGGATGATGCTGCAGCTTGTCTTTGGAGTATGGCTCAAAATACTTCCTGTAGGCGGAAGAATAGATCCCCTCCTTGAGCCAAGGCATATAACAGGTCTATATATTATTGATAGTATATTAACACTTAACTTTGATTCTTTGGTTAATGCTCTGGAGCATTTAGCCCTTCCTTCTCTAACCTTAGGCATAGTATTAAGCGGAATTTACACGAGGCTTGTCAGATCTAGCTTGATGGAGGTATTCTCCCAGGACTTTATGAGGGCATGCAGGGCAAGAGGGCTTAAGACATCATCCATACTCTTTAGGCATGGATTGAAGAATGCGTTGATACCGATATTGACAATGATGGGCCTTCAATTTGCTCTCCTCCTTGCAGGAGCTGTCTTAACCGAGACGACATTCTCCTGGCCGGGAATGGGAACCTTTCTCATGGAGAGGATAGAGTACAGGGATTTCACCACAGTTCAGGGGACAATAGCATTCTACGCTCTATTTGTAGCCCTAGTCAGCCTGGTGGTGGATCTAATTTATGCATATGTAGATCCAAGGATAAGGTACTGAGGTGGTTTTATGCTAAAAGCAATTAGATCAGCTGGTGCAGATGGGCTCATGATAATAATAGGCCTGATAATAGTGATTTCTGTTACCTTTATGGCTGTTTTCTCCGAATACATAGCTCCTTACGATCCTATAACACCAGTTGGGAGAGCTGTTGAGCCTCCTTCGAGCAAGTTCATAATGGGAACTGACTCAATAGGAAGAGATGTGTTCAGCAGGGTTGTCTTCGGCTCAAGGACTATAATGATGGTTGTACTTCTGTCGACAGCCATCTCAATGCTGATAGGAATACCCTTGGGCATGCTCTCAGGTTATGCAGGAGGGCTGCTTGACAGAGCTTTATCCCTTGTTATGGACAGCATATACGCATTTCCCGGCCTCATACTTGCGATAGCTATAGCAGCAATGCTGGGCCCAGGAGTTTACAACACCGCAGTATCGCTGGCTGTTGTCTACATACCAACCTACTTCAGGATGGTCAGAGGACAGGTTCTCTCCTTAAGAGAGCAGCTGTTCGTCGAGGCAGCTAGAGCCATAGGAGCTAGAGGCAGCAGGATAATGTTCAAATATATATTTCCCAACTTAGTATATATAATAGCTGTGGTCTTCTCGCTGAACGTGGCTGATGCAATACTGACAGAAGCTGGATTGAGCTTTCTCGGCCTTAGCGTTGTTTCTCCCACTCCTGATTGGGGATTTGACCTTAAAAATGGGCAAAGATATTTTCTCTCAGGAATATGGTGGCCTGTTGTCTTTCCTGGAGTCATGATAATACTGCTAGCTTTGGGATTCGGATTTCTAGGTGAGGGGTTAAACGCGATAATGGGGAAGGAGGAGAGGTGATCTCTTGCTTAAAGTAGAGGATCTCACGGTGCATTACATGGGAAGGAAAATTGTAAGGGCTCTCGAGGGAGTGAGCATTGAGATAAAGAAAGGGGAGATAATGGGTGTTGTGGGAGAATCTGGAAGCGGGAAGACAACTTTAGGCCTATCGATTCTTAAGCTGCTGCCTCCGAATGGAAGAATAGTTGGCGGCAGGATATACCTGGACGATCTCGATATAACTGGAATGAGCGAGGAGAAGATGAGGGAGATAAGAGGGAGACAGATATCCATGGTATTTCAGGATCCAATGACGTCTCTTGATCCCCTGATGAGCATAGGGGATCAGATAACTGAGACTATAGTTACGCATGAAAAAGTGTCTAAAAGCGAAGCTGAGAAAAAAGCGCTTTCCCTTCTTGAGGCAGTTGGGATATCTGGAGACAGATTTAAGGACTTTCCTCACCAGCTAAGCGGAGGAATGAGGCAGAGGGTGATGATAGCAATGGCTTTATCGCTGAATCCAAAATTAATAGTTGCAGATGAGCCGACAACAGCTCTGGATGTTATAGTCCAAGATCAGATAATGGATCTTTTCAGAAACCTGAGGGAGAGATTTGGCGTCGCCTTCATGCTAATATCCCACGATCTCTCGTTGGAGCTTGAGGTTGCCGATAGGATAGCTGTGATGTACGGAGGTTGGCTAGTGGAGCTATCTGAAAGCAGTAGAATAGCTGAAGATCCCCTTTCCCCATACACCAAGGAGCTACTGGCAGCAATACCGAACATAGAGCTGGAGGATCAGAAGCTCAGGTTCATACCCGGCAATCCTCCTGACCTTTCCAACCCTCCACCTGGCTGCAGATTCCACCCAAGATGCCCGAACAGAATGGATGTATGCAGGGAGAAGGAGCCACCTGTATCAAATATAGAGGGCAGAATGGTGAGATGCTGGCTTTATGGGAGGTGATCTCTTGCTTTTATCTGTTTATGATATAGTTAAATACTTCCCAGTTGCAAGATCGTTCATAGAGAGGCTGTTTGGAGAGAAAAGATACGTGAGAGCTGTTGATGGCATTTCCTTTGAGGTGGAAAAGGCAGAAATATTCTCACTAGTGGGAGAATCTGGAAGCGGGAAGACGACAACAGGAAAGCTCATTCTTAGGTTGATAGAGCCCACATCCGGAAGAATAGTATTTGATGGAGTTGATATAACTCATATCAGAGGAGAAAAACTGAGAGAGATGAGGAAGCACATGCAGGTGATATACCAAGATCCTTATGCCTCCTTGAACCCGAGGATGAGGGTTGGAGACGCCATAAAGGATCCATTGGAGATCCATGGAATAGCAAAAGGCGAGGAGGCAAAGGAAATGGTGCTAGACATGCTGGAGAAGGTTGGATTAACTCCAGCTGAGGACTTTTACAGGGCATATCCCAGAAGCTTAAGCGGAGGACAGAGACAAAGAGTTGCAATAGCTAGGGCAATGATAACAAAGCCAAAGCTAGTTGTAGCAGATGAGCCAGTGTCGATGATAGATGTCTCGCTAAGAGCATCGATACTTGAACTCATGCTCAAGTTCAGGGATGAAATAGGATTATCATATTTGTTCATAACACATGATCTTGCAGTTGCAAAATATATATCTGATAGAATAGCTATAATGTATCTAGGAAAAATAGTGGAGATAGGAGGAAAGAAGGAGATATTCTCAAACCCGCTACATCCATACACAAAGGCCCTCATGAGCGCAATTCCTGTGCCAGTTCCCGGAAGAAAAAGGGAAAGAATCAAACTCCCAGGGGAGATACCATCCCCAATAGATGTGCCACCTGGCTGCAGATTCCACCCAAGGTGTCCGAGCAGAATGGATGTATGCAGGGAGAAGGAGCCAGCTCTTCTCGAGGTCTCGAAGGGGCACCTTGTTGCATGTCATCTCTTTACCTGATGGGCTGTTTATGAACCTCATTTTCTGGACAACTCTCTCCTCACAATCCTCGGCTCGACTGGGATTATCACTATCTCTCTTTCCAGTGTGAACTCCGGGTTCTCCACCACGATATAGGAGGAGATGCCCATCTCCATGTCGGAGAACTTGGATCTGAAGGTGTAGGGATAGAAGTATGAGACATCCTCAGGTCTCGTTATGTCCTTCTCTACCTCTATCTCAAACCATCCATGCCTTCCCTCAGCTCTTGTGATATCTCCCTCCGAGAGAATGTAAGCATTGCTGTAGCTTTCCTTTCCCTTCACCAGCCACTCCTTCACCTTTATTCCGACAAGGGATTTGGATGCATCCCCTTTTGGCAGCTCAAATTCCCCTTTTATTAAATCTCCTGGCCTGTAGATGGACCTTTCAAGCCTTATTCCATGCTCTTCTTCTGATACCTCAATAAATGAGGGCATTATCTTCAGTCTAAGCTCTTTCCTCGGCCACATAAATCTTCCACCAAACCTTGGGATCCCAAAAATAAGAGACCATCTCACCTTGAAGTTCTTTGAATACACTGCCGGTGGAAGTTCAGCTGGACATTCGATCTCAAACCTGCCTTTGTCCAGCTTAACGCTTTTTCTGTATGAGTACAGTACCTCCCATTGATGTGGTCCTCCCCTGAGGTTGCTCGCTATCAAGACTATCAAGAGGGCTTCTATGCCCTCCTCTTTTGCTTCTCCCACGACAGGCTCTCCCCTCTTCAGGAGGCTTTTCTCCACCACTATACCCTTCATTAGATCACCTCCACCAGATAGTAATCTCTGAGCCATCCTGGCCTCCTCAGAACCTTTACCCCATCGTAATCCCTATTGTAAAGATGAAGCTTCACTTTCTTATCTCCTTTTATCTGCTTCAAATAGTTTATTAGATCCTGAGCTGCTTCCCTCAGCAATGCCCTTCTGGAATCAGCTCTTCCAGTTTGTTTTCCATAAAAATCTAATAGTTTGTTCAATGAATGCCACCTTAGCACAGATGCTGCGTAAAAGAGGACCACTCCTGCTATCAGGAGATAGCTTGCGATTTGGCCAGGCGAGATTATATAAAGTAGCACAGATAAAAGTAGCAATGTGAATGTTATCCTTATTAAGAACCTTGAAATAAGGAAGATGGATGACCAGGTTTTAGCATCCCTGTCCTTCAGAGGAAGGTTTATCATATAGTCTATCGACGACATCAGCACCTTCTTCCTCCCCCTGTCTATCACGCTTCTTATGTCATCAGCTATCTCCTCATATTTTCCCTCAAATACCTTTGGATCGGCATTTCTTCCAACCCTATAGGCATCAAGGGCCTCTATTAAGTAAGATACATTGTCTATCAGCCTCTTTCTCTTCTTGTCCATCCAATTCACCTGTTAAAATTTTTTACAGAATTTTCCATGGCTCCTGATTGAAGTTATCCTCATTGCTGTGGACAGTAAGGATTAAATAATAAACCTTGCTGATTGGAGAGTCCCTCGACATAGAGGGATTGTTAAATCGACAAATGCAGAGGTGATATGTGTGGGATCTGAGGAGGCGCCTACGTTATTCGTCAGGAGGGCCTCTGGTCTTGTGAGAACTATAGGACCTTTTACAGCATTCATGATAGTCTTCACACATACAGTAGGAGGAGGAATACATAAGCTGGCAGTTATAGCATCATACAGCAGCCCAGGCGCGTTCATACCATATTCATTCCTGGTAACAGGTCTGTTAGCAGGGCTCACGACAGCTTTCGTCTATGCGGTCATGGGATCGATGATGCCTAGAACTGGAGGAGATTACATATTTATAACAAGGGGTCTGAGCCCTGCTCTGGGCTTCATAGCCTCATGGGGTTTCTGGTTCACTGAGGTCCTGAGCTTTGGTATAATAGCATGGTATTCAATAGATTTCTTCGCAACAGCCTTAACAGCTGGAGGAATAGCTCTTAAGAGCACTGAATGGCTCAATACAGCCCAGTGGGTGGCATCTGCTGAGGCACATTGGATACTAGGCATATTATTTGTGTTTATATTTTCAGTAATAGCACTATTTGGAATGAGGGTATATGGCTGGCTCATAAACATACTAGGGACTCTTGCAATAATAGGCTGCATCACAAACCTGATAATACTGGCTGGATGGGGATTTGCCCCAGGAGCTTCTGTTGCAGGATGGAACAGGATATACGGCCCAGGTGCCTACGAGAAGATAGTACAGAAGGCATTTCAGATGTCAGACAACCCTGCATTTCCAGTAGCCTCATTCAGCTGGTCAGATACGATGAGAGCAGGAATTGGGGCCATATGGGCGTACATAGGGATAACAGCTGCTGTGTATGTGGGAGGTGAGCTGAAGACCCCGACCACATCTCTTCTAATAGCACAGGTCCTCGGAACAATATTGATAATGGCATACTATATAACATTGCCATTCTTGGTATACTCAGCTTGGGTTGTCCCGCAGGATGTGCTGCAGAAAGTTGGAGCAATGCCCGTCCTCCAGAAGCTCGGAGTTCCTCCGGACAGAGTTTACTTTACAGCCCTGTATCAATTCCTAATGAATCAGCTAGGACCAGCGGAAGTGGCTAAACTACTTGGAGTGCCGCAGAACATGCTGATGCCGGGAGGCGTTGTCGTTACATACACTGTAGCCTTGTTGCCACATGAGCTTGCTTGGTTCCAAGTTCTCAATGCTACATTAGTTGGAATTGTGCTTCTCAAGGATATACCTGCATTCTTCGTCGTCTGCAGCAGGATGATATTTGCATGGGCATTCGACAGGTTCTTCCCTGAGGTGTTCGCTGCTGTGAATGCGAGATTCCACAGCCCACACTGGGCGATAGTGCTTGTGCTCATAGGAGGTATAGCCGGAGTGCTTCTTAACGTAGTAAGCGGAGAGTGGCTTGCTTCTGTGGACACGACAATGCTTTATCAGTTTGCAGTCATGTGCGGAGCCCTAGCAGCAGCTGTGCTGCCGTATCTCAGGGCTGACCTTTATGAAAAGTCACCGCTGAAGGTCGAGATAGCAAAAGTGCCACTTCTCTCTATAATAGGAGCGTTTGCATTTGCAGTGAACTTCTACTTCTTAATAGTTGCAGGAAGCTGGCTGAACATAGAAAAGGATCTAGTGATGCAATCTGCATGGATGGGAATAGGCGCCTACATATTCTTGGGATTCCTGATATACAACCAGAAGCGTGGCATAGATGTGAAGACTATATACACTGAGATACCTCCTGCCTGAAAAATCCTCCAATTTTTTACCTTTTTTTGTTCTTTTCTTCTTGTTAAAGAAATTAACTTATTCAAGGTTGAATAAGAGAAATATTTTCCTTAAATATAAGAGAAAAAGCTTATTAGCATGACGAATATATTCGGGAAGGAGGTGTAACATGTGACCGTAAGAATGTTCTTTGCTGCAGACATACATGGGAACACGATGGTTTGGAGGAAATGGCTAAACGCTGTAAATGTATATAAGGCAAATGTGATAATCTTAGCAGGGGATCTCACAGGGAAGGCAGTAGTGCCCATATTCGACAAAGGAAACAGCTATGAGGCAGAGGTGATGGGGAAGAAGTACACAGCAAAGAGCAAGGATGAGCTTGAGGCCCTGAAGGAGAGAATAGAGAATATATCTTATTATTACATAGTTCTGACTCCGCAAGAGGCGCAGGAGATAGCAGCAGATCCGAAGAAACAGGAGAAACTATTTGAACAAGTGATGACAGAAAGATTGAGGAAATGGCTCGATCTGCTGACGGAGAAGGTTGACTTGAAGAATGTTACTGCGATTGTGATGCCAGGAAATGACGATGAGAGATACATAGATGAGACGATAAAGAGCTATGAGGATAGAGGGGTTATATATCCATTGGACAAAACTGTAGAAATAACTTATGGATATAAAATAATAAGTCATGAGTATGTAAACCCAACGCCTTGGAACACCCCTAGAGAGGCTCCCGAGGACAAGCTTGAGAAGATATTGAGGGATAAGATAGAAAAATCAGGTGAAAAGGAGTTCTCAAAGGTTCTTTTCAATTTCCACTGCCCACCTTATGACACAAAGCTTGACTTAGCTCCTAAGCTAGACAAGAACCTGAAGCCCGTGTATGTAGGAGGTAAGCCCTTGATGGTTCATGTCGGATCAAAAGCCGTTAGAAAGTTGGAGGAGGAGTATCAGCCACTAATGGGGCTGCATGGCCACATACATGAGAGCTATGCAAGCGATAAAATAGGAAGGACGATAGTTGTCAATCCGGGAAGCGAGTACACAGAGGGACTTCTGAGGGGGTTCATAATAGAGTTTGAGCCAGATGGTCTCAAGAATTACTGGAAGATAGAGGGCTGAACATGCCTGAGGGAATTCACTTCGTTGAGATGGATGAAGAGTCCTTCGTAAGAGAGTGTGTTGACCTCTTAAAGAGGGCGCAGGAGAAGGGCATAATAATGAGAATACTTGGTGCAATGGCTGTCTACATACACTCAAGCAACAATTCAAGGTGCAAAGAGATACATAGAGTGAGGTTTGGAGAAGGAGCTCCGATGTTCACAGATCTTGATTTAATGGCCTATGGAAAGCAGATGAATGATATAAAGAAGTTCTTTGAGTCCCTTGGCTACAAGCCTGACAGGATGATAAATATTTTATTCCCTGGAAAGAGGCTTATATACTATCATCCTGAAGGGAAGTACCACATAGATGTCTTCTTCAACAAGCTCGAGTTCAGCCATGATGTGCCATTCGGGGAAGCTCCTGGAAAGGGAAGATTGGAGCTGAGCTTTCCAGCGATATCACCAACAGATGTAGTGCTGGAGAAGTTGCAGATACATCATATAAACAGGAAGGATCTTGTGGATCTGATAGTGATGTTCCTCAGCCATGAGCTCTCTGATAAAGATGGAGATGGTCTCATAAACAGGAAGTACATAGCCCGGCTCTTGGCAGATGACTGGGGATTCTGGTATGATGCAAGGGAAAACCTTGAGAAGGTGAAGAAAATGGCAAGTTCTCTGGTGAAAGAAGGGGTCTTAAAGGAGGATGAGGCACAAACAGTAGTGAAAAAAGTCGATGAACTGATAAAGGCAATAGATGAGGAGCCAAAGACGAAGAAGTGGGAGAAGAGAGCGAAAAAAGGAACTAGTGAGAAGTGGTATAGAGAGGTTGATGAGATAGTCAGATAGCTATTTTTTAATTAATTTTTCTTTGTACTCCTCCAGAACTTTTATTATATCTATTTCTTCTGCCTCGCTGATCTTTGCCTCTGATGACAGCCTAAGCAGGTCTTCTTCCCTGATATATGGAACTACACCTCTCCATCTGAGCTCCAACTTGCTTCCATCGACCAGTAGAACATCCGACTCCTTCATCTCCTCCAGGAACTCGTGAGAGGGACTTCCGCTCCTGTATATCAGGACTCTTATCCCTGTCTGCTTCAAAAATCTCGCAACCCTCTGGCCAGCCCCGCTTATGTCCAGCACTAATATCACGTCATTGCTTTTTATCCTTCCTCTTTCTATCAGGTATTTTATTTCGTCTATTGAAAGACTTCTCACAACTTTAAGCGGGATCCATCCTGAAATATCTCCTTCCTCCTTCTCCATCATTTTTTCCAGCTCTTTTCTCAGTATTTCGTTCATTCTTTTCTCCTTCTCAAGTTCTCTCATCAGCTCCTCTATTCTCTTGTCCCTCATCTCTATTCTCCTGTCCTTCTCTATCTCCATTGCTCTTATGTCCTCAAGCCTCTCTATCCTCTCCCTTAATCTCCTTATCTCGGCATCCTTCTGCCTCAGAAGTTCTTTGTACTCATTTATCAACTCCTTCATTGAGTTTAGCCTCTCCACAAGCTTCCTGCAATCCACTGGAACATGAGCTTCCCTTGTTACCTCTCTCCTTTGCTCCTGCTTTGTCTCCAAGGAGAGCTTTATGGCATCATCTATCGCATAACCCTCTACAAGCTTCCTCAGAAGCATGTTTCTATCCAGCTCAACTCCGAGCTCCCTAACTCTGCTCATAGCTTTTGAAAACAGGGGCTTAAGCCTCTTATAAACCTTGAGCACAGCCGCGAGAGAGTCCCTCTCATGAACGGAACCGAGTTTTATGGGCTCCTCCTTAACATAATCCAGTATTATATCCATCTTTTCATCCGTCCTCATCTCCTTTTTGGCTACCTCAACCCTAACTCCTAAGCTTCCAGCTATCTTAAGCACATTCTTTGGAGGCGGATCTACATCCGTTGCTATTATTATTGGTGAGCCATGGCTCAATATCTCATCTATAACCTCCGACCTGGATGCCCTCCTTAACGTGCACAAGTGCACCAACCTTCCATCCAGATCTATTATAGCTATTCCGAAGTTGAGCCCGGGATCCAATCCAACGAGAATAGGTCTACTGCTCTGCTCCTTGATGAACTTCAGCTGGCTCTCCCAAGCTGGTATCAGGGATATTCTAACAGGTCCCCACTCTTCCTCCTTCAACACTCCAGCCAGTTTATCCCGGACTTTTTCCTCTGCTTCATAAACTATGAACTCTGCTCTTCTCAATCCTCCGGGGGATCTTAAGGCATATAAGTCATAGTCTATCTCAGCCCTTCTAAGAGCATCCTCTATTTTTCTGGTCTCCTCCAGTATCGTCGCATCGAGGGATCTCATCCATCTCTCTCTTCCTGACCCTCCCTGCTTCACGCTCCTATTTCTGGATATCAGTATCCTGCATTCAGGCTTCAGTGTGAGTATTTCCTTTCCCACACCTTTTGAGGCCAATATAGCACATGTTCTAGCCTCACTCAGTGGATCTCTTTCATCAAGAGCTATGTTATAGGCTTCTGCTAGATCTTTTAAGCTCTCAAATATTCCTCTATCCGTTATCGTCACTTGCACTATCTTGGTCTTCCTGGAAAGCCTGCTCATCAGGGGATATATGTCCCTAGCTCTTCCTATCAGCTCGAAGATATTGTCCACTGCAATTATGTCAGCATCGTACCTTCTAGCTATCCTCATCAGATCATAAAAAGTGGCTGATTCCAGTTTTTCTATCTCCTTCTCCCCCTTGATTACAGAAACAGCGTATTTTGCACCTTTTCTGGATCTAGGAGATCCTGATATAAGATCAACTCCTACAACTGTTTTGACAGTATTCTGGGATGAGCTCAAGAGGCAACAACCTCTTTCAAAGAGCTCGCTAAAAATCTATATTTAAACATTAGATTTCTAATAATGAATTAGATATTACAATGAAAGTTCCTTCTTTTATTCAATCAGCTCACGAATACGGAAACACTAAAATACTAATATAGTACATTTATTTAGATTTCGGAATATCTATCAAAAATATTTCTTAATAGTAAAAGATTTTTTGTATTATTTCTGGATGGATTCCCCCGATTTCACCTCATCAGGGCAAACTGATATATCAGGTTTTTCAGCGATATATTTATCTTTGGATTCAGATGCTCAGGTTGATAAGTTTGACTCTGAAGTCTGCTGTGCTGCTTTCAATTATCATGCTTCCATTTATAATAATCACAGCCAGCAATATCAACGTCAGCGTTTCAGGGCAAAGCAGATGTCTCAGAGGATTTCCCTGCAGCCTTGACATAATGGTTCAAAATGGGGATAAAGTCAGATTAAGTGTGCTAAGGCTCTACATATACACCCCCTGGGGGGTATTCCAGAAGGAGGTTAGCACTGTGATCGACCCAAACAGCAGTGCCAAGCTGAACATACAGTTCACAATTCCACCCTGGGCATCTGCATCCCTTTATCCAGTTTATCCACAGCTGGATGTCGAGGATCCAAGGTATATTGGAGTCCAGCATGTCATGGGAGGCAAATTTCTACTGCTTGTTGAGGAGCCGAATATATACGCGGATTTAACTCTAATTACAAATACCTCTGAGGTCAGCCCTAATGGTTGGATTGATCTTTTTATAGCTTATTCCACCACAAACATGCCCTCGGGCTTCATGCCCAGGCTGATTGTGCTGGCAAATGGTTCTGTAAGATACATGTCTGTGCTTAATCAGACTGCTGGCTCTCTTTCTGTTCCAATAAAAGCTCCTGATTCCCAGGGTGTTCTTGTAATAAGGGCTCTTCTGGATTACTTCTCCGGAAATGTGAGCAAGGATACCTATGTGACAATAAGATCATATATGATAGAGAACTACACAAGGTACTTCAACCTGATACTTCAGGCATCGGAGAAATTAAACACATCCAAAGCTCTCTATCTGGAGGCAAAGAGAAGAGGAATAGTGATACCTCAGAACATATCTGATTGCATGGCAAAAGCCGAGATCTCGCTATCAGATGCATACCGAGAGTTCAACTCAAGGGGTCCAAGAGTGATGGAATATGTTTTAGAATCCGAGAATCAATCAGAAAAAGTCCTTAATGTTCTAGTTAAATCCTTCAAGGAAGATGTCAGATCCCGGCTGATAGGAGTAAATCTGACGATCCTCAAGCTTTACAGACTTGGAGCTAGTGTGGATAGCCTGAGAAATGCAACTGAGTTATGCTCCAGGGCATATGCCTTCCTGAAGGAGGACTTCACGACAATGGATAAATTTCTTAAAGATTATGATGATGCAATAAATTCTGTAGATCAAGCGGAGGTGAAGCTAAATGTGTTGGAAAGAGATCTTGAAAGGAGGATGGCAGTTAGCACTGTGGCTTTAAGCTTTTTCTCTGTGTTATCTCTTGTGCTGATGATAGGCCTCATTATAACAATTTGGAGGAGGAAGTTCGTGGAGAGGATCTGAAATGTGCGGAATTGTTGGTATTATTGGAAAGGATGCTGCTAGAAAAGTGATAAATTCTCTCAAAATATTAGAATATAGAGGATACGATTCCGCAGGAATTGCCGTCATGTTAAACGGGAGAATAGAGGTTAGAAAAGCCGCAGGAACGATAGAAAATCTGATATCTAGGTATCCAGATATCTTAGAGATGAGAGGAGAACTGAGCATAGGGCATACAAGGTGGGCAACGCATGGAAAGGTCAGCGATTCAAATGCTCACCCCATAACGGACTGCAGCAGAAGGATAGCTGTCGTCCACAATGGAACAATAGACAATTACATGGAGATCAGGGAAAGGCTATCAGCCAAACATGAGTTTAGGACTGAGACAGACACGGAGGTGATAGCTCATCTAATAGAGGAGAAGCTTAACAGGGGATTGGGAAGGTTAGAGGCATTTGTCTCAGCTATATCTGAGCTGAGAGGAGAATATGCTGTAGCCTGCATGTTTGAAGGAGCGAATGAGCTTTATCTTGCCAGAAATAGAATACCGCTTGTGATAGGTGTTGGAGAAGGTGAGAACTATTGTGCATCAGATGTGATAGCACTTTTGAATCTTACAAACAAATTCATATATGTGAATGATGGGGAGTTCGCTCTGATAACCTCAAAAAACATTGATGTATGGAGGTTTGAGGAAGGAAGACTCATACCTGTGGAGAAGAGGATAAACTTGGTTGATTGGTCCCCCTCTATGACAAGCAAGGGAAAATATGAACACTTCATGCTGAAGGAGATATTCGAGCAGGAGGATGTAGTCAAGAGAATTCTCATGGAATCGAGGAGATACATCAAAGGTGCTCTTTCCATCCTGGAGGAGACGATGAAAAACGGCGGAAGGATAATTTTTCTTGCTGCAGGGACTTCTTATCATGCATCCATGGTGGGTAAATATCTGCTAAACAGCTTGCTAGGATATCCATCGGAGGTATCAATAGCCTCTGAGTTCACAAGATGGAACCTGAGGGGCTTAAGTGAGGATGATCTGGTGATAGCAGTCAGCCAGTCGGGTGAGACTGCTGATGTGCTTATGGCAGTTAAATCTGCTAAGGAGAAAGGTGCCAAAATCTTATCATTTGTGAACGTTCCTGGGAGCACCTTATCAAGGGAGTCAGATGAGGTTTTCTTCTTCTCAGCAGGCCCAGAAATAGGAGTAGCAGCCACAAAGACATATGTAGCTGAGCTTGTCTCATTTCTTCTGACTTTCACGGAGCTTGGGAAAATTACAGGAGATCCTGTTTATCATGTGGCTGAAGCTCTGCCCCGTCTTCCATCTATCGTGGCTTCATGTCTTGAGAGCTCAAATAGAATTGCCAAAGCATTATCGGAAGCTATAAAGGGGGAAAATAGCATTTTCTTCATGGGAAGAGGGATAAACTATCCAACAGCCCTTGAAGGAGCCCTGAAAATGAAAGAGATAAGTTATATACATGCTGAGGGATTCCCTGCTGGTGAATATAAGCATGGTCCATTAGCTCTCATATCAGAGGGCACTTACTCCATTGTAATAGGGTCAAATGATCAGGAGATAAGAGATCTCCTTCTGAGCAATGTGAATGAACTTAAAGCAAGAGGCTCCAAGGTGATATCTGTGGAGACAGATGAGCATCTTCCCTCCGATATAAGGATAAAAGTAGCAGAGAACGGACTTCCTGAGGAAGTCCTTCCTGTTGTTTTCGTAATACCACTGCAGCTTCTAGCTTATTACACTGCTGTAACGTTGGGAAGAAATCCGGATAAGCCGAGAAATCTCGCAAAAAGCGTAACAGTAAAGTAGATATAAATAAAACAAGCCTAATTTTTATTGCTAACCACTTAGACTTGGTGCCTCTCATGGTGAAAGAGAAAGTTGAGAAATTGATGGAGAGAGTCAGCGAAAATCTCTCAGGATTAGATCAGGAGGAAGTTGAGAAGTTTATAAGGGCTCTTCTTAGAACCGTGGGCGAAAAAAGGATTTTTGTCGTCGGAGTGGGGAGATCCGGGCTTGTGGCAAGAGCGTTTGCAATGAGGTTGATGCATGTTGGTTTTAATGTTTACGTTGTCGGTGAGACTGTTACACCCCCGATAAGGGAGGGAGACCTCCTTGTAGCTGTAAGTGGATCAGGAGAAACTAGATATACAGTTACAGTTGCACAAGAGGCCAAGAGGTTAGGAGCAAAAGTTGTGGCGATAACAAGTTATCCTGATTCAGAGCTTGGAAAGATAGCTGATCTAAGGGTGATAATACCAGGCAGGATACTGCCGGAGTCAGGAAGGGACTATGAGGCCAGACAGATATCAGGAGAGCACGAGCCTCTGACCCCGCTTGGAACTCTTTTTGAGCTTAGTGCGATGGTGTTCTTTGATGCGCTCATAGCAGAGTTGGTTTACAGGCTTGGAAAAAGCGAAGAAGACCTGGAGGGAAGGCATGCAACAGTATGACCTGATGACAGTTCTGGAGAGGGTATCTGAACTTGTAACTCCCTCCAAGGAGAGAAGGGAAAAAGTTGAGAGATTGCTCAGGGAATCCCTATTAAAAGTGGAGATGGCAGTGAGGGAGATTGGCTTAAATGCAGAGGTAGTTCCTGTTGGATCTGTAGCTAGAGATACATGGCTGCCAGATGACATCGATATAGACATCTTCATCCTCCTGCCGAGGGATCTTCCGGAGGAAAAACTCGGAAGCATCGCTGTGGAAGCAGCTAGAAGGGCTTTCGGCTTCTATACTCTGAGGTACTCTGAGCACCCTTATGCCTCATGTAGAATAGAGGATATTGATGTTGAGATAGTGCCAGCATATAAAATAAAGAGAGGGGAGAAAATAGTGAGCAGTGCTGATAGAACCCCTCTTCACAACAACTACCTTATGGAGAAGCTCAATGATAACCTAAGAAGAGAAATAAGAATTTTGAAGGCATTTGCTAGAGCAGTGGGAGTATATGGAGCTGAGATAAAAGTAGAGGGATTTAGTGGATATCTTCTCGAGCTCCTTATACTGTTCTACGGTGATTTCATCTCGCTTGTCAGAAACGCTGCAGAATGGAGACCTCCTGTTTTTATAGATATAGAGCGCATTACATCAAAGGGAGAGGCTCTGAAGAAATTCGACAACCCGCTTATAGTGATCGACCCTGTGGATCCAAATAGGAATGTCGCATCCCCTCTATCAAAGACCCAGTTCTTTAGATTTATTGCTTCATGTAGAGCTCTTTTAAATAAGCCAACGGAAGATCTCTTTAAGCCAAGAAAAGAGACTTTCTTTTCTCCAAGCAGAATAAAAAGGGAGCTCTCCGAAAGAGGAACTGATATAATTGTCCTGTTGATTGAGGACTTGGATTTACCACCTGATACCCTTTGGACGCAGGCAAAGCACATATCCAGAAGGATAAAATACGTCCTCGAGGAGAATGACTTCAGAGTCCTGTGGTGTGCTGGTTACACTGATGAGAAGAGCACTATCGCTGTAGCTGCTGAGCTTGAGAGCATCGAGATACCAAGGGCTTTGATAAGAGAAGGCCCGTTTGTCGGTAGCCAGGGAGAGAGGGATTTTCTGACCAAGCACATCTCGGACAAGGGTACACTCTCAGGCCCGTATATAGAGGGGGATAGATGGTATGTCGTCAAGAGAAGAAGGTTCTGCAACGCTGCTGAGCTCATATCTGATTATCTAAGCGGAAGGAATGCACCAAAGCTAGCGAGAGGAAGAAGAATAAAAGTGATAACGGGAAATGAGATAAGAAAGGTGCCGGAGGATGTAAGAAATTTCATAGGGAAAAATCTGATCAGAGAGGAAGTTTTCACAAGACTGCTCGTCTGAAAAACCTTTCTCCATAGTATCTTGAGTCAGGGAGCTCATCCTCTATCTCAATAAGCCTGTTGTATTTCGCAACTCTTTCTCCTCTGCATGGAGCACCAGCTTTTATCTGTCCAGCCCTGACAGCAACCGACAGGTCAGCTATGAAGCTGTCTTCTGTCTCCCCTGATCTATGACTTATAATTACAGAATAACCAGCTCTTAAGGCTGTTCTTATGGCCTCAAATGTCTCTGTTATTGTCCCAACTTGATTTGGTTTTATCAAAACCGCGTTTGCTGCCCTTTTAGCTATCCCTATCTCTATTCTCTTAACATTGGTCACAAAGATGTCATCTCCAACTATCTGAACTTTGTTTCCAAGCTTCTCTGTGAGCTCAGAGAACGATTCAAAATCCTCCTCATGAAATGGATCCTCTATGCTCACTATGTTATACTCATCCACGAGCTCAGAGTAGTATTCTAATAGATCTCCTGGTTCCAGCTCCATTCCATCAAGCAGATACTTATTCTTCTCCTTGTCATAGAAATTGGTTGCCGCACAATCAAGAAGAATGAATATCTTGTCGGAGTATCCTGCTTTTTTGATGGATTCTGAGAGGACGAGCAGAGCATCCCTTGTATTTTTCATGGGAGGAGCGAATCCTCCCTCATCCCCTATGTTTATAGCATTTTTCCCATATACCTCCTTTATCACATCCCTAAGTGTCATGTAAGTTTCAGCAGCAGCTGCAAGAGCTTCTCTAAAAGAATCAAAACCAATTGGAGCTATCATAAACTCCTGAATTTTGAGCTCGTTTCCTGCATGGAGCCCCCCGTTTATGACATTCATCAGCGGAACTGGCATTGTCCAGTTGCCGCTACCTCCTAAATATCTGTACAAAGCCAGTCCTGCTGTATCAGCAGCTGCCCTTGCAATAGCACCTGATACCGATAAGATGGAATTTGCGCCAAATCTGGACTTATTTTCAGTGGAATCAGCTTCTATCATCATCTTGTCTATCTTCTCCTGCTCTCTAGAATCCTCGCCTATTAGCATCTTAGATATAACGGAGTTTACATTGAAAACAGCCTTTAGAACTCCAAATCCTCCATATCTTCTCCCACCATCCCTCAGCTCCAGAGCTTCATTTGCTCCCTTGCTGGCGCCAGCTGGCACGATGAAGTATCCTTGTCCGGATCCAGTTTTAACAATAGTCTTCAGAGTAGGTCTTCCCCTTGAATCCAGCACCTCAATAGCCTTTATTGATCTTATTCTGAAATCTAACATGTTAGATGGAACACCCCCACAGTTTTCCTGCCCTCGTTGATTAACTTAACGAACTCATCCACAGCTTTTCCAGTTTTCTCAGTAATAACTTTAACTCCCAATGCTTCAGCTTGCTCAACAACGCTTAAGACAGGCATGACACCCAAGAAGCCAGTTCCTATCACGAGATATTCGGGCTTCTCACTCTCTATTATATCCTTTAGCTCCTCCCAAGTGAGAGGAGTATGGCCATATTTTGATCTTAGGCTTGAGGATCTCTCCTTGGGTCTTTTTTCCACAACAAGGTTAGATCTGATTATTACGTCATCAAAATATTTTGTACCATTTATACTAATTTCACCAAATTTTACCTCAATATTCATAAATCTTCACCTCGAACATGGCTGTAGGAGAGGAGATTCCGAGCTTTAATAGCACCTCTGGATTTACCTCACCGATTATTCCAATTACTTTTTCAGCAACTATTTCAGCACATCTCCCCTCAATGAATATTGAATTATTGGCTTCCCTTAATTTGAAATCAATTCTCATTGATCTAAGCACGGCAAATAAGTGGGATTGAATGTCCTCAAAGCCAACAGAATCATCAGAATAAGCTGCAGCAAGCCTTCTCTCACTCTTTGTCCTATATGGGTTGCTTCTATCCACCAGAACTACATCTCCTATCTCAAAGATCTTCTGGGGATATGGAGAGTGGACATTCCTTGAAAGGAAGTGCAGAAGGCCTGGAATCAGGGAATCCCTGAGCACTGTGTAACTAGAGCTCACTGGATTCCCTATCTCCACAACTTCTGTCTCGGCTCTTCCAATGCTCTTAAACAGGCTTTCCTTGTTGGATAGCATGTAGTTCATCACCTCCTGATATCCCAGACCCACCATAAGAATCCTGAGCTTTCTGGAGATCTTCTCACAGGGGTGTATTGAGCCAACTGTCATGACATTTCTAGGAAGTTGCGGCTTTAGCTTGTTTAGACCGTAGAGCACTATTACTTCCTCTGCTACATCCGCTGGGTGCAAGAAGTCCGTCCTATATGGAGGTATCATCACATTTATCTCGTCCTCCCCAGCCAGCTCAGCATCAAGTCTGCCTTTCCTGAGGAGGTTTATGACATCTTCCCGCTTTATCTCCTCTCCAAGCATTCTTCTTATATATTCTATGCTCACTCTCATCCTTCTGGGCTCCACATCGGGCTGTTTTATTTCTCTTCCGGAATCTCTCACTGTTATGACTCCTATTCTTGCCCCAGTTTCTGCTATTGAATGGACGAGTATTGAAAGAGCCGTTCTTATGGATTTCTCATCAGTTCCAGTTACATCTATGAACAGATTTCTCGTCTCCTTCTTGAGCCTTGTGAGCTCTGCGTTTATCACTGGAGGCATTGACATAACTCTATCCATGGAATCCTCTATCAATGGAACTAGGTTCTCCTCATTCCTTATGAGATATCCGTATTCCCTTCCCTTCTCTGTCTCCTCCAGTATTTCCTTAGCTGTCATCTCTCTGCTTTCACCAAGAGGAATGAATTTCACTTTTTCCATAGGTCTTGCAACGTACTTGAAGGGAGGCTTTACAGCATCAAGATCATGTATTCCTATGGCGACTCTTCTCCTCTTTCTTCCTATAGTCTCATGTATTTTTTCCTGGCATTGTATTATGGATTTTATTGTTTTATCATTAAGCTTTACATCAAGCAGGACTGCTCCAACAGCAAATGGTCTAACCTTTTTCACGCTTTCATCCACTAGAAGTTCCTCTTTCCTATGCTCAATAGGATACTTCGGTATTCCTATTTCCCTTCCAATAAGACCCTTTATCATCCTAGCAATTCCCTCTGCTGAGAGGAGGTCTAATCTATCGCTTGTTATCTCAAGCTCAACGCCTTCGTCACTGAATCCTTCTATGTTCACTTTGGTGTCCTCTAATATCTCTGCTAATTCATCTCTGTTTAGCCTCATCCCTAGAAGCGAGTACAAATATTCCCTATCAACCTCTATGATGGGCATGCTCACCACCTATAACGGAGCTCTTCTCAGAAAGTCCAAGCTTTGAGAATGTAGCTCTCTTATGTCATCTATCCCCATCCTTAGCATTGCAAGCCTTCCTATGCCTATCCCCCAAGCGAGAGCCTGAATCCTTGGATAATCATAACCAAGAGGTACAAGCATCTCAGGCCTGAACAAGCCGGATCCAGCTATCTCTATCCATCCAAGTTTCTCATGTCTGACATATGCCTCAACACTGGGCTCTGTGAATGGGAAGTACGCCGGCCTGAACTTCACCTCCTTGAATCCCAGACTTCTTGAAAACTCAGCTAGAAAGCCTAAAAGATGCTTAACGTTCAGATCCTCAGCTAAAACAACACCTTCACACTGATGAAATTCCATTGCATGAGTTTTATCGAGAGCCTCCGGTCTGAACACCCTATCTATTGCGAATATCTTCGAGGGTATCTCCAACCCTTTTGCCAATTCCCTAGCAGAAGCTGCTGTAGTTTGAGTCCTCAGGACCAGTCTTCTAGCTATTTCAAAGCTCCATTTGTACCCCCATCCTGTTGAACCTGTCCCATAACCATTCTCATGTGCTCTTCTTACTTTCTCCACTAGATCCATGTGCTCACTTAGATCGGCTGGTTCTGAGGGAAAAGACACTATATAAGAGTCATGTATCTCCCTAGCTGGATGATCTTGAGCTTGGAAGAGGACGTCAAAGTTCCAGAATTCTGCTTCGACGAAAGGACTCTTCACCTCCCTGAACCCCATTCCAATCAATATCTCCCTTACCTCATCCAGGAGCATGGAATAAGGGTGAGGCTTTCCTGGGAAAGCTTCTGGAGGAAGAGCTGAGATATCATACCTTTTAAGCTTAAGATTTCTCCATTCCCCTGTTTCTACCAGCTTTCTGTTTAGTTTTGCCACCTCTATAATAAGAGGGACTTTTCCCTCAAGACATTCTCTTCCCAGCTCGGTCAATTCAACCGCCGTAAGAGCTAACTCCTTCTCTTTAACGAGACCTCTCTTTATCAAAGCTCTTACAATATCCTTGTTTTCTGGGATAATTCCTTTCTCTATTTCGAGCAAAATTTCTCTCTCAGGTATTTCAATCCCTCTTACAACTAGGTATTTCCCTCTCTCATCCTCTCCCATTTTTGCCCCTTTTCTCCTAAGCCATCCTACAGCTGCCTGTAAAAGCTCTCCTTGAAGAAGTTTTGAGGCATCATCCAAGTATATCTTCCCATCTTTGGCTGCATTTATCAGGACTTCCTCGGGCATTCCATCCTTTAAGCAACTTCTTCCTCTCTCCGTAAGCTCATATGCTTTTCTTCTTATCCTAGATATTCTGACGAGAGATTTAGCTTCCAGTAGAGATGCAAGAGCATATGCTGAGCTTTTTTCTAGTCCAAGATCCTCCAGAATAACTTTTCCTCCGAAGGATTCTATTCTTTTGAGGAGATCATGCTCACCCTGGCTGAGAGATATCAATCATATCCCCCCGGGAGGAATCTTCTCTTCATAATGGAGAGCCTATATAACGCTGTCCTTCTGTCCTTGTCCTCTATGTTAGAGTTCAGTATTCCAGCTCTGAGCACCTCAATAGCTTGCTCCATAAGCCTGATGTTCACTGGATATGGAACTCCATCTTTCCCTCCAAAGGCGAAGGAGTATCTTGCTGGATCTCTTTTGCTTGGAGGAGCCCCATACACAACCTCGGATATAAGAGATAATGCCCTAAGAAGAGACGGTCCTACGCCTCTTACCAAGAGAAGATCCTCGAAATTCCTGATATCAAGCTGATTGGCCTCTTCCACAGCCTTCCAATCTATCCTTTTTGGCATTTTCAGCACTTTCAAGCTGCTCCCTAAATAGGGGGATAGACCTCCTCCACCTAGCTCCTCCATCATCCTCCTAAGCCTTCTTGATCCATCCCTAACTAGGTCAACTGATATCCTTCTTGTCTCCTCTGATTCCTCTGCTGTCAGATCTATAACCTCCTTTTCCATGGATTCGGCTATTATTCCGCTGTGGGGCTTGTTTATAAAGCTCTTAAGCCCCTGTGATATCCAGTGATATCTTCTAGCTGTCTTTCTCTCTGGGTTCATCCCTTGCTGGACGACAGTCCAATTTCCGTCTTCGGAGAATATTATTATGTGATGATATAAGTTATGCCCGTCCTGCAGGGCTGCGTTATCCACTTTTGCTGATAACCTGCTTGCTTTTGATATCTCCGCTATCCTTCTGTCGCTAAGAGAGAGTCTATCTCCCTTCTTGATTATCTCCTCTTGGGTCTCAAGGGACTTTTTTCCTTTCCCGCCGCAGGCAACTATTCCCAGTTCTTCCTCATCTAAAACCTCCCTTATAACAGCTGATAGAACTGTTGTTACCCCAGATGAATGCCAGTCATATCCAAGAACACATCCAAATGACTGGAACCAGAAGGGGTCACCTAATCTAAGGAGAAACTCATTCCTACCAAACTCAATAACTATGCTTCTTATTATCTCCCTTCCAAGAGATTTCATCCTAGAGAAGAGCCATGAAGGAGCTTTTCCATCATGTAAAGGTAGCTCAGCTTCTCCTATTATTTCCATCGGGATTAGACATTTGAACCTCTTTATAAAGTTGAGTGTTATATAATTGAGAAATTAATTATTCACTACTATATATAGGCACCCCGACTATTATGTTGTCCCTGTTTCTGATCACTCTTATTCTCACCCTAGCGCCAATCGGTATGTTAGATGCATTCACCACAGTTATCGCTCTACCTCTAGCCTTTCCCAAGGCTTCATTTGCTCTCATTCCAGGAGCTACAATCTCCACATAAGCCGTTTCACCTATTGAGAAGGGAGCTTTAAGTTGTCTTGAATGATGTATTCCAAAGTCCTCCGGTCTCAGTATTAGCTTTACCCCGAACTCCTCCTCCCACCTTTTGAGCGCGCTGTAGAACTTCTTCCAAGGCATGGGCTTGACACCAGCATTTCTTCCCCTTCTGTATAGCTCATACTTCTGTATTCCAAGAGGGGGCCATCTTTTTCCAGCTCCTATTGACAGCGCGAAATCTATTATCCTCGGAATGTCCTCATCATTTACTGTTGGAACCCAGACTGGAGCTATCAAAAGATCCATTGAGCTATCTGCTATCATCCTAGCTGCTTTTATTATTCTGTCTATTTTAAGCCATTGAGAGCCTGAAAGATACCTGGCTTTTTCCTCATTTAAGGAATCTATGCTCAGATTTATCCTATCAACTCCTGCTTTTTCTAAGTTCTTTATCAGATTTTCTGTCAACAGGACTCCATGAGTTTGAATTGATATCACTTTTACTTCGGGAATTTCCCTTAGATCTCTGACCAATTTCGGAAGATCCCTGTAGGTGAGGGGATCCCCGACTGTATCTATGTGCGCCTCTATATCATTATCTCCCTTAAACTCCACGAGCCTCTCAAACTCCCCTATCAAATACTCCTCATCTACGATGTATTCCGCCCTTCTTTTAGATCTAGGACCTGCATCTGTCGAGCAGAATATACAAGAGAGGGGACATGTGGATATGGGCCTTATCTGAATCAAATTTGTTCCTCTATCTATCAAGCCAAAAGCTATGGAGCCTATCAGTGGAATTCCAGAGCCCGAGGATATCCTAACTATCTTTCTCGTCACCAATAAGTTCTTTCACCCTCTTCCTTATGTCCTCGTCTTTTTCGTCGGTTTCAATCAATTGATACTCATTATAACCTCTTTTCCTAAAGGGTCTCTCTATATTCATCCCCTTGAGTCTTATGCACCTCCTAGTCGGGTGCATCTCAACTTCAACGACAGCTCTTGCTATGCTCTCAGCTGTGGCTTCTTGGAGCACTATTATAGCATCTTTTAGTACGAGAAAAATCCTCTTATGTATATGCCCCTCTGGAGTGCATATTATGAGTTCCTCTACATCGGAATTCCTCACGTTTATGACCCTCCTTCTAAGGGCTTTTATCAGATCTCTCGTTGATCTGGTCACTTCAGCTAGTTCTGAGTTTAGGTCAAACCAGCCCACTTCTGAGACATCGCTTCCAGCTGAAGGAGTTCCGCTCAGCACATCACAGAGATAGTCTATTATCACATAGTGGTATCTGATCCTGCCCAGCTCATCCCTATCAACGACCTCTGAGACCCAAATAGGATATGCTGGTCTGACATCTATTCCCAGTTCCTCCTTTGCCTCTCTAATGACGGCTTCCTCCAATTTCTCTCCTTCTTCCATAACTCCTCCAGGAATTGACCATAGACCTGCTCCAGGGGGATTTCTTCTTTTTGCCAATAGGATTTTTCCCTCTCTTAGCAGAACAATTCCGACAGCGACTACCGGAAGCCTAGGATACTCTCTTTGTGATTTCTCCATAAAGCTCCGGCCTCCTATCAGACCAGAGATCATTTCTTTCTGTTACCTTTTTATTTCTAGCTTCTGATGGATCTATCTCCACGATCGCCACGTGTTCTCCTTTTTCAGGAGCTCTTGCGAGAATTTCCATTTTTGGACTTGTTATCTGACTCATTCCTGTGAACTTAAGCCTTTTATCTCCTGATACATCCTCACCGCTTCTGTTCGCAGTTATGGTGAAGACTCTGTTCTCAATAGATCTAGCTAGCATAGCAGTTTGAGCATAAGGAAGGACTAGATTTGCAGGATGAGCTATTATCTCAGCACCTTTTAAGGCTAGCACTCTGCATGCCTCGGGGAATATCCAGTCGAAGCATATCATGACGCCAACTTTCATGCCAGATACATTGAACACATTAAATCCAGTGTCACCAGGTGAAAAAAGAAGTTTCTCGTCGAGGAACAAATGACTTTTCCTGTAAACTCCCGCTATGTCACCATTTTCCCTAATTATAACAGCTGAATTGTATATGAATTTGCCAGCTTTTTCAGGAAATCCAGCTACAATTGCACAGGAGAGTTCTGATGAAAGCTTCTCCAGAAATTTTATTGTTCTGCCATCAGGTATTTCCTCAGAGAGCTTTTCCAGTTCCTTGATTGATGTGAACAGGTATCCAGTGCTAAAAAGCTCAGGAAATACAAGCAGATCTGCTTCTAAATTTTTCACGAGGTGGGAGATCCTTTCCAAATTTCCCTCTACATCACCAAGCCTGGGCTCATTCTGCACATACCCAACTTTTTTCATAATAAAAGCATAACAGGGAAAATTTATAATCGTTCTGACCAGGTTTCAATCCCTCTCGAGAGAAAAATATAAGCATAATCTATTATGTAGTTATGCAGCATGTAATAACAGCAGTTAAGAATTTAACCCTCGACCAGGCTATCACAGGGGATCCAGTTGTACAGAAGAGCTCTTCTAGTGGGAAGATTTCAGCCGCTTCACTGGGGTCATATTCACTGCTTTAAATACGCTCTTGAAAAAGCATCTGAGCTTGTAATAGGGATAGGAAGTTCACAGCACTATAACACTGAGAGGAACCCCTTGTCAACAGCTGAGAGATATGAGATGATAGTGAGAGCGCTGAGAAGAGAGGGATTTCCTATGGAAAGAATATCGATAGTCCCTATACCTGATACAGAGAAACCTGAGGAGGATTGGGGGATGATAGTGCTGGAGAGAGTTCCAAGGATAGATATAGCTTTTTCGAACGATCCAGAAACAGTGAGGGATCTGTCTAAAGTAGGTGTACATGTGGAGGGAATACCGTTTCACAAAAGAGAGCTCTATGAGGCGACAAAGATAAGGAAAAAGATACTGCAAGGGGATAGCTCCTGGAGATCTCTTGTCCCAGAGGAAGTTGCCAGATTCCTGGATGAGATAAAGTTTGAGGAAAGGCTTAGGTCCATAGTAACATGAATCAAGCAGTTTTCACCCTCAAGCTCCCTCTTCTCACAGCATCCATTACTGCCCTTCCAGCAGGGCTTTTCTTTGCCAGATTTATTCTACCTCTCTCATCGGTTCTAATCGTAATTATCTCCTCATCTCCTGAGTAAAGAGTAACCTCGGTATTCGCCATCTCCCTCCCAAGGGATAAAACTATTGAGTTCTTCCTCTTTATGATGTGATATCCTATTTCTTCTTCCTCCAGTGATACCACTTCCTCGCTCTCCCTCACAGGCATTATGACAGTCTCCTCTCCAAATGTGTATATCTCATATTCCTGTTTTCCTGTCTCAAAATTGGTCACTAGAACTACAGGTCTCGCTAGAGTCCTGTCCTTCATCCCTCTCGGAAGCTTCACCACAATTCTAAGACTGTAAACTTTCTCTATCCTCCCATCCTTTATGAATATTATTGTGTCCACTATGTGAGGAAGAGCTCCAAGGTCAACTCTGCCAAGAAACCTCTGGACAGCCTCTATGGGGCTTCCACAGTGGACAACTCCGACCATTCCAATGCCAGCAAGCCTCATATCAGCATAGATCAGGAAGTCCTCCGATGTTCTCATCTCATCGAATATAACATAATCTGGTCTAACTAGGAGCAGGAGGCTTGCTGTCTTCTCGAACGATCCCTCAAGTTTTCCATATTGTGTTATCTCTGGCCCGACAAACAAATCCCTTGGGGACTCAAGGGTCTTTACTATTCTTCCTTTTCTCATGTAGAACTCAGCTAAAGCGCTTGCAAAAGTGGTCTTGCCAGCTCCAGGAGGGCCAGCTATTATAACACCTTCTGCTCTTTCAGAGAGCCTTTTCTTCAGTTTCTCGCTCAAGGAATAGTCCTCTAATGTAACTTTTATCAATGGTCTTACTGCTGTTATCTCTATGCCATCAGAAAAGGGTGGCATTGCCACCAGAATTCTATACTCCCCCATCTGCACTAGATGGGCGTCTCTTGCTCTAACCTCCAGCATTGTATCTGGACTAAACTTTGCATACTCCAGCACTTCGTATGCGAGCCTTCTCATCTCCTCCTCCGTCATAGGCTCATCTCTCAGCTTTACTAGGATGAAATTTCCCGGTCTTCCCTTCTTTGCAAGTGGAGGGACCCCCTCCTTCAGATGAATGCTCATAACATCTTCCTGAAAGAATTCTATTATAGATGGCTTTTCAACCCCAGCAGGACCCAGATATCTCACATTTACCCCTCTGGAGTGCAGACCCATTGCTCTTACAGCATCTCCAGTTAGCACAACGGCGTTGTACTTCTTGCTCAGCTCTACTATCCCATCTATTCCGTTTCCTGCAGAGCCCTCTACCTTAAGCTTGTCTCCTAGCAGTTTCTTCAGATTTAGGAGTGAACTTAGGCCTTTTAGAGCCATTTTATCGCCTTTCTCTGCCTCTCTCTCCAGCTTCTTCAGGATACTGACAGGTACTATTATCTCGGCTTCAGCATACTTCTCCATGTCTTTCTGAATGAGATCATAGAGAAGCACGCTCTCATCAGCTACATATACTTCTCCCATCTACCTCTCCAGAAGCATGAGGTGGGACAAACATAAAAATAGTTTGTGCTTCACAAATCTCCTGTGAGAAAGGCAGTCTTCATAAAGATAGGAGGCTCTCTAATAACAGATAAGAAGGGAGGAACTCTCTCCATTAAGGAGGGGATAATATCAGATATAGGGGCCGATCTAGTTGACATCATTGAGGAGAGAAGAATTATATTGGCAAACGGAGCTGGATCATTTGGACATCCGGTGGTGAAATCCTACAGAATCGACGAGAATGGAATGAATCCCGAGGGCATATCAAAGGTCTGCTCCTCTGTAGATCACCTTAACAAAGTAGTCGTAAGATCTCTAGTAGAAGAAGGCATTCCGGCTGTATCGTTTCCTCCAAGATCATTTGTCTATAGGGACATGAGCGGAAACTTCGTCTCCTTTAAGGAGCCTATACTAAACATGCTGAGGCTTGGTGTTGTACCGGTCACCTACGGAGATTTAATATTCGATGAGAGAAGGGGATCCTCTGTTATATCAGGAGATGATATACCATTTTTATTCTCAGATTTGATAGATACAGCTATCTTTCTGATAGACATGCCTGGAATAATGGATGAAAAGGGAGAAATCTTGAGAAAGATGAGCGAAGGATCCCTCAATCTAGTGAAAAGCTGTGAGGCAGATGTGACTGGAGGCATCTTAGGCAAGGTGAAGAAAGGGTTTATGCTGAGGAAAATGGGTATAAGAGTAGTTATATCAGGATTTTCCAAAAAAGGAGATATTAAAATGGCTTTAAAAGGGGAGTTAGGCACGGAACTTATTCCATGAGCTCCTCCAAGAAGAGCTTCTTGTGAGCCACAAATATGTAAACATTCTGCGGTGTTGTAAGCTCCTGCATAACTCTCTCTGCTATCGCTTTTGCCGGATCTTTCAATCCAGTTCTATTTTTTATATCCTCAAAACTTTTGAAAGGTTCCTTTCCTCTCTCCTCCAGGATTTTCTGCACCATCTTCTTTCCGACTCCCGGCAAGAGCTCAAGTTGATGAAATTTGGGTGTTATCGGAAGGCTCTCGTTGAAGAACTGGACAAAAAATTGCTCTTCTTCCCTGATGGCTTTCTCCACTGTGTCTTCAAGGATAACTCTGGCCTGTTCGCTCAGCTCCTCGTGGGATAAATACCTTATAAACTTGCTCACTTCCTGTCTTAACCCCTTTCCGACGTATATCCTGCTTCCCTGTCTGACCTCAGCATTTGGCCTCAACATAAATTCCATTAATATGAAATATCTGCTCCCCATGAGTTGCACTTTTCTCTGGTACTCATCGATGGAGAGCACGTATGCAAACATATCATGAGGGATCTTTCTACCGGGTAACTTCCACATTCACCACACCATTTCTAGATGAAAAAGTAATATTGTTAAAGTTAACTGATATCGGCTTTTTTCCTGATGCTCTCTAATAGCTTGGTTATACCCTCATATTCCTTCTCTCCAAGCAGAGGATATCCTCTGTAGAGATAGGCCATTATCTCATCCTTTTTCTCAGGTGCTATATTTACCAGCATGATGGCATCTTCCTCCTTTATGCCATAGTCCTCCATAAGCCTTTTAACAGCTTCTCTAGCTTCTTTTGCTGAGCTAACTTTGTCATACTTCGATAGGTATTCGAACAGCTTTCTCTGATCTATTATAAGTGAGGTTAAATTCTCGCTCCACCTATTGTATACAAGCTCCTTTACCTCGCTTATCGTGATGGGAGTTTTCTTTATGACATTTGGCATGGACAGCACCTTACTCCCTGTGCTCCTTCAGGTGAACAGGGTTCACTATCAGCCTTTTGACCTTCTCTCCAAGCTTTACATCAACTATGAAAGCTCTTCCCCTCTTTCCAACAACAGTTCCTACTTTCCCCTGATACCTCTTGTGGGGCATGCCCCTCCTAACAGAGGGCTCAACGTCTATGACCACTTTGTCCCCTACGTTGAACTCCTGCACGAATCTGTTTACTGGAGGCATACCCTTCTCTCTTGGGGCCTTGCTCAAGAATCCTCTCGATCTGCTGAGGAACCCTCTTGACCTGTTACCCATATTCATCACCTAAAATATCTATAACATCAAGCTCCTTACATATGGATTCTCTTCCGAGCAGGGATGAGACACTCGGTCTCGTCCTGCCATTATCTCCGTTTACAAGCTCCTTGATATATAAACCTCCTTCACACTCAACAGTAGCTTCAAAACCATCAATATCATAATTAACAATATTAAATTTGAACACCTTCCTCTTCCTCTCGATATCTGCTCTCCTCCTGAGAACCCTGGTCGGAGTTCTCTGACTTATAATGCAGTTTGAGAGTTTTTCCTCGAGCATCTTAACTTCTGCCTCACTCAAGTTTCTCACTTCAACCTTCAACCTGTAAACTTTTCTAAACTTGGCCTCTTTTAAAGTTACAACCTCACCCTTGCTAGAGTATCTAAGTCCTATTACCTCTATTTTCCCTTTATTCTTCTCATTTATTTCCCTTTCCAATTGATTTAAATCCGCTCTTCTTTTCTTAGGCTCTACAAGCTCCATCACAAAAGGTCTTCCAGGTCCAAGCATCCTGACATCTATATCCTCCCTGCCAGATGCATGAATATGATATTCTGATGCTAGGAAAGCCTTTTTCAGCACATCGCCCACCATCTTCTCCACAGATGGATACTTATAGCCTGTCCAACTGCATTTCTCGCAGCCCACGCCATTGCATTGTGGACACACCCACCTGGACTGAGATATTCCTCTCTCGAGTTTCCTGTACCTTCCATAAATGTAGACAGGCTTTATCTGGATGCTCACATCTATTCTATTAAAATCAAATATTATCATCACATCGGGGTCCTCTTCTTCCACAGCTACGCCTATTTTTGAGGAAAGTATTTCATCTAAACGCCTTGATACAGTCAGCTTCACGGACTCCGCATCAGATAGCCCATATTTAGATCTTATCCTGTCCAATTTCTCTATGATAACAGGAGGTACGATGACCCCTGTCTTTATCGTGCTGAACTCATAGTCCTTTAGCATTAAAAGAGCTTTCGAGATTATTTTATCCATGTTATCCTCAAAAAGGTTTCCGCACGATTGACAAGGTCTCCCATTTCTGCCAAACAACTTAAGAAGTGAGAGCCCTCTGATCCACCCTGGAATTCTCGTGGATGATCCATATAGCGAGCCAGAACAGAAAATGCAGAGCTCAAACTCATCTAGCACGAAGTTCAAAGCTTGTACCCCTTCAAAAGCCTTCTCATCATCCTGTCTCCTCCAATCATAGCTGATTTAGCCATGCTATAGGTTTTCAGAAGAGATCTTACATCCCTCTGTGTGGTTCCTGACCCCCTTGCAATTCTCTCTATTCTGGTTCCGGATATTATTGATGGATTTCTTCTCTCCTCTTCTGTCATCGATTTTATTATTGCTATCCACTGAGATATCTTCCTCTCATCTACTCCCACTTGTGCTCTCACTCCCGGCATGAGGCTTATGAGATGATCTATTGGGCCAAGTTTTTTCATTCCTTCCAAATATTCAAGGAAGTCATACATGTCGAACTTACCTTTTATCTGAGGCGGTTTCATCACTTCCTCTATTCTCTCTATGAGCTCTGCTATGTCCCCCATTCCCAAGAGCCTGGATATGAATCTGTCTGCATCGAAAGGCTGTATATCATCCACTTTCTCCCCAACTCCGATGAAGTATATCGGAACCCCTGCTGCCGAGACCGCTGAAAGAGCCCCTCCTCCCTTTGCCGATCCATCTAATTTCGTCACAACGACACCTCCTAAAGGAGCAACCTCTGAGAACGCCTTTGCTTGTGAAAATGCAGCTTGACCAATAGATGCATCCAAAACAAGTAGCGTGTAATCTGGATCAGCGATCTTTATGTACTCTTTGAGCTCCTCCATAAGTCCCTTTTCATCCTTATGCCTTCCAGCAGTATCTATTATTACAATATTATAGTCCTTAAATTTGTTTATTCCCTCGGCAATAATTTTTTCCGGTTTCTCTCCATCAATCCAGAACACGGGAACTGCTTCTCCAACTAGACCAACTATCTGTTGATGTGATGCAGGTCTTATTGTGTCAGATGATATTATGGCAACTTTTCCGTACCTCTTCTTGAACCAGATACCAAGTTTTGCTGCCGTAGTAGTTTTTCCTGATCCCTCAGTTCCAACCAGAAGTATCCTGTTTTGTTTTCCCTGCTTTATATCCAGGCTTGGTCTCTTTCCACCAACCATGTTGACAAGCTCTTCATACAATATCTTGATGGCAATTTCTTTTCTAGAAACACCAGGAGGTGCTTTCTCCGATAAAACTCTGCTCTTTATCCTTCTAGATAGCTCTAGAACAAGTTTTACGTTGACGTCAGCCTCAAGAAGGCTTCTTTGAACATCCCTTATGAACTCATTCAGCGATATCTCATCTAATGTTGGTCTTCCGATCATCCTGCTTATAGCAGAGGAAAGCTTTGATCCAAGAGATTCCAGAACCAAGGCTATTGCCCTTTAACTCTTACTACTCTCCTCTTGCCCATTGATACCCAGTACTCCACCTCTGCACCCGAGGAGATCTCACCTGCTACTTCCTCCGAGATAGGCATTTCAAACACCTCAAATGTCTCTAGATCCATCACCTGAACAGTATTTCCTGAGATTGAGATTATCTGCCCACTTCTTTTGTCAACTATTGGTATCTCCACAGTTGCATCAGCCGGATATATCTTTGATCTTCTAGTTCCATCGAACAGACCTCTCGCCTCAACCCTGACCTTTGCAGATCCGTGCTTTCCTGGCTTTGATTTCGAGACGGAGAGAACTTCGCAGGGCTCTCCGTCTATCACAACATAGCTCCCCTTTTTAAGCTCTCCAGCGCTACCATGAGTAACAGACATGTTCTCACCTGTATGACTTCTGAACTCTGGCCCTCGGGCGTCTTCCTCCGTACTTCTTTGGCTCTCTCTGTCTTGGATCTCCCTTTAGTATCGTTCTATCGTATTCTCTGTATATTCTCTCGAGTTTCTCAGAACCAGTATATTCAACTAAGGCTCTGCCTATTGCCATCCTGACAGCATCTGCCTGACTCATGAAGCCCCCTCCTGATACCCTTACCTCTATGTCCACATCAGAGATGTAGTCGCTAGCCAGCCAGAGAGGCTCCAGCACTTTCATCTGAACAAGTTCATTTGGAAAGTAGACATCATATGGCATTCCATTTATGAATAATCTTCCACTACCTTTCTTAATGACAGCAAACGCTCTAGAAGTCTTTCTGGACGCAGAAGCAGATGCCATCTTCATCTTCCTAACACCCTTAGCTGAGCTCATTCAGCACCCCTCCACCCCAAGCTGTTCGATAGCTCCAACACCGTCATAATCTTCTTGCCCCTCTTAGGTTTAAGTTTTTCCTTTGTATAATCTTCACTGAGCTCATGTATGGACACATTTTTAAGCTCATCTGGAACCCCTATGAATACTCTTAGCCTCCTCATTGCCTCTCTTCCCTTTGCCTTCTTTCTGGGAACCATTCCTCTTACTGCTCTCCAGACTATTCTATCCGGGGTCCTAGAGACCTTCATTCCCCTCTCCGGCTTTGGTCTTCCCGGGATTTGCATTCTTTTCAAATATTTTTCCTTTATAGTGTTTGGATTTCCCGTTATCACTGCCTTTTCCGCATTTATAATGGCAACTCTCTTGCCTTCTAGCAGTTTTTTTGCCACATAACTAGCCAGCCTTCCCAGGATCTTTCCATCAGCGTCTATTACAATATCGAACATAAGAACACCCCTCAAGCAACTATAATAACATTGCTTCCTCTTGGATCGAGCCTCATAGCCTCATCTATCCTCATCGCTTTGCCACCAGCTTCCTCTATCTTCCTTGATGCAGAGTTGGAGAACTTGAATGCAGCCACCTTCACTGGTTTATCTAGCTCACCGTCGCCGAGAACTTTTCCCGGAACCACTATAACCTTCCCCTCTTTGTATAATTTGTTTATCTTGTCTAAATTTACTTCTATCCTCCTTCTTCTAGGATATCTAAGCTTCTCTGCTATTGCTGCCCATACAGGTGCATTGTTCTCCCTAGATTGCTTCTCAAGCGAATTTATCAGTTTTCTGAGCACTGGATTTGTTGGTCCAGTTCTTCTAGCCATCTCGACCTACCTTTGAGGAGGACAAACACCGGTTTTTAAATCTATACTGGGATCCACTGCTCCCTGCTACTTATGAATTGAATCACTTAAAATAAAATATGTTAGCATGCAATAGAAAAACCTATATAGAGAAATGGATCTTGTATTTAGTATCCTGCGGGGGTAGCCAAGCCAGGTCCAAGGCGCCCGCTTGAGGGGCGGGTGAGCGTAGGCTCGCGTGGGTTCAAATCCCACCCCCCGCATTTCTTGTATTTTTGGTTTTTACGTTGCACAAAGGGGGATGTGATGCCAATAGTTCATGTGTATGTCTGGAAGGGATTATCCAATGAAGCCAAGAAAAAGGTCATAGAGGGGATAACAAAGACCTTTGTCGAAATTGGTATCCCAGAGGAAGCTGTTGAAGTAGTGATACAGGAGGTACCAAAGGAAAACTGGGGTGTAGGAGGAGAGCAGGCAAGCGAAAAATTCAAACACATAGAAGTGCCCTAAATAGCTTTAATAGGACAAGAAAATAAGCTCTCTAGAAAGGGGATTTTGCCATTAGCATTGTCAGGATTCTTTTGATCTTCCTACTGCGCTTACAAACTTGCTTTCAAATTCCTCAAACTTTTTCACAAGCTCTTCAGCAGCCATTGTTATTATTCTGAATGGAGGAAGCTGTCCATTTGATTCAAATCCTATTAATATCCTTTTATCATCCCATTTTACCCTCACTCCAGGCTCCCCTCTGTTCAGCATCTTCTCCAGCTGGCTAGCACATACAGGGCATTTTGTTGGATCTTTCAGCCTGTACCAGCTTCCTTCAAGTTTCTCGAGTTCGCACTTTTCGCAATCGCTTAACTTTACTATGCTGCTGTCGAACTCATATACTGGAAGATATTGATATCTCAAACCGCTCACAGGCTGCCACTTAGCATGTTGCCTCCCCCTACCGAGCCTAGCTATAGCCTCCAGCTTTAATTTCTGGCCTTTTCTCATCGTCACTATGGGTATTTTGCTGCTTACCGGTATAACCAATGGATCTGAGCTTTCAAGATCACCAGAATATACTGTCATATCCTCCTCTGCCGTCTTATCCAGCTTCAATGTCACGAAGACATCACCGCTCATCTTGTAAAGCTTTGGATCTGTCCTTAGAGGTATCATCGCAAGCCTATGGGCTATGTACTCATCTATGAAGTCCGTTGTGTTGATAAAGAATATGACTTCATCAACAGCCATAACCGGAACCTCTGACATTATGGACCTTCTCAGAGCATTTGCGAGAGCAGGAGTTGTGTCCTCAAGCAGGATTGTGGCTCTATCCTCCCTCATCTCAACTACTTTTACCCTCATTCTTTCTCACCTTCTTGCTTAATATCTCAGCCCAGGGGTTGTCTATCACGAACTCATCTATAAACTCATCAGCACCTTTTGTTACCTGGGGCTCGGATGATTCAACAATTCTCTCCTCTTTCTTGCGGATAGATTCCTGGATTATGGGCTTCTCCTCCCTCTCAACAATTTTTTCCTCTATCACGGTTTTTCTGGCCACTTTTAAAGCTGGTTTTCGGGCAATTTCCTGCTCAGCTGCACCTGATGTAATGCTCTTTGCGACATAGTTCGTTTCTGCGACCTCCCTGCTCAGCAATCTCTCTAGAAGATGAGCAACTCTGTCCAATGTCTCAGCCAGGCTTTTTTGTGTATCCAATACCTTATTTAGAACGTCTACTGGTACCATAACAGAATCCTGAGTAGCTTTTGTCCTTTCTTTACTTATATTTTCTTTTATCACGACTTCGTCAGCTCTTTTAGTCTCTTTCCTCATCTCTATATCTCTCTTCCTTGGAAGTACTTGTTTTTTGTTAGTTGGAATTAGCTCGTCCATAAGCTCAATACTCACGTTTTCATATCCCTTCTCTGCAACTATCTCCTCGAGTTTATCTCTGTAAGCAGAAGTAGTCCATATATGTACGTATGTTGACTCGAACTCATCCCCAAGGTTATCTTTAATGCGATCAACAAGCTCTGTAACTATTCTATTTGCATCGGATTCAGGAACGGCCTCTAGTATAACTGCTGCTATCTTTAGATCCATTTTGGGTATATTGACCAGATAGAACCAGCCACTTACATCCTCTATTTCTATGTCTCTCTCAGTTATATCGGTGTAAGCCTTTTTATAGAGCTGAAAAAGCCTCATTTTATCCAGATCTTCCTCGTACATTCAGGATAAAAAGTAGGGATTTGCTATTTAAACAATTTTCTTCGTTAATAAAAAATAATTAAATAAAAATAACTAGTGATTTCTGATCTTTGCTCCTTCAGACTCTTCTTCCTCTTCTTCCATGAGGTCTCCTCGTGCCATCATGAGGTATTGGGGTCACGTCTTCAACTCTCAGAAGGGTTAAGCCTGCCCTTGAAAGGCCTCTTATTGCAGCTGTTGCTCCTGGGCCTGGTATTCTGCTCTTTATGCCACCAGGAGCTCTTACCTTCACTATTAAGTGTGTTATTCCCTTTCTCATAGCTTCGTTAGCTGCAGCCATCGCTGCTTTTAGGGCTGCATAGGGAGAGCCCTCAAGCCTGTCAGCATCCACAAACATCCCTCCTGAGTATATAGCAATAGTCTCAGCGCCTGTCAAATCAGTTATGTGAACTATAGTGTCGTTAAACGAGGAATATATGTGGGCTACACCTATTTTCTGCTTAGAAGACATCTACATCACCTCTTTGTGCATTCAGGATGCAAACACTCTATAGTCTGTTCCTCTTCAGCGCTCACCAAGTAACTGGGCTGTCTTATCCTCCTCCCATTTACCCTTATATGCCCATGGACTATAAGCTGTCTCGCCATATACGGGCTTTTTGCAAAGCCCTTCCTCCATACAATTGTCTGAAGCCTTCTCTCTAGTATGTCCTCCACTTTTATGTCAAGAAGGCTGTCTAAAGTAGCGTCCTTCCCTACTATATTGTACTTCATCAGCTTCTCTATTATAGGTCTCGTTATAGCTATAGCTTCATCTGGAGGGAGCTTCAGATATCTCCTTGCTATTCTCCTGTACTTTCTTGCTATCATAGCAGCTCTCCACAGTTCTCTTTTATTTCTCAGACCGTATTCCCCAGCTAATCTGTTGCTCTCCTCTATAACAAGCCTGTTAAGGGGCTTATAAGGCCTTTCATACTTCTTCTCAAGTCTCTTTGGATCTCCCATTTAATCACCCTTTTTCCCTCTTTGAATAGCCAACTGTCCTTCCAGATCTTCCTGTTGTCCTTGTTCTCTGCCCTCTCACCTTCAATCCAAGGGAATGTCTTATTCCCTTCCAACTCTTTATCTTCTTCATCACCGATATATCCCTTCTTTCAGCAAGAGTGACCTCATCTCCAACCAGTATGTAGTCCTTTCCATCTACAGGATCCCTTTGCCTGTTAAATAGCCATGAGGGCAGAGATGGACTCCTAACAGCCTCCTCAATTCTGCTTATCTCCTCATCAGTGAGCTCTCCCGCTCTTTTGTATCTATCTATTCCTGCTTTCTTCAGAACCGCGTTTGCAAGAGAGAAGCCTATTCCCTTTACGCTCGCTAAAGCAGCGTATATTGTTCTATCTCCATCGACTGTGGTGTTCAGTATCCTTATCATCTTCCTGAACTCAGAGGCCAATTACATACCTCCGCTAGTGGGTTTCTATCCTAGGATTTAAAAATTTTCCCCGAGGAATGTAGAGTTCCAAAGGTCTATTATGCATTGTTGAACTAGATTTTATTATACAGAATATAATAAAACCAGATTTTTGTTTAGAGTTACCTTATGGAAACTAGGAATAATCTAGGAGTTTTCAAAAGCAGTAAACCCTTCTAATATGACGCCGGGGGTGGGATTTGAACCCACGCGGCCCAATGGGCCACTGGCTCTCCAGGCCAGCCCCCTACCGGGCTAGGGCACCCCGGCTTCTATCTTGTTGAACGGAGTTATATATTTAAATTTCGGTTTTACCTCTATAAAGCTTCCAACACTCCTTTATAAATAATTTTAAAATTTTTTCTAGCAGAAAAGAAATTTTTAAGAACTTACTAATAAATATTTGTGGAAATTAGTTGTTTGCTATGGACCCTCTTTTCCACATCCTCGGATAGAGATCCCTCTCCATTATCACTCTGATAGGTTCAGCCACAACGCCTCTTTTTGAGCTTGCTATCTCGCTGGATTCCATAGTAGCCTTGGCTATTGCTACTATCTCCCCCTTGAGGGTAAATATCCCAACAACATCGCCTTTTCTTATTCCATCGGATAATTCGCATACTCCAGGAGCTAGCACAGGGGCGCCATAAGTTATTGCATTCACAGCACTGTCCTTCACTATTATTTTCTTTAGATTAACTAGGGCTTTCTCAAGCGGAACTAGCAGTTCCTTTAGGGCACTCCAATCTCCAGATTCAGAGAATTTTTTAGCTGCTGAAAGAAATTTATCCATGCTTACCGCCATATCCTCCGTGAAAACTCCTGATCTAACTCTTCTGAGGGAGGTCATGCTGGCTCCTACGCCGAGAACTTCTCCTATGTCAAAGAAGAGCTTTCTTATATAAGTGCCGGATTCCACCACAGCCCTCAGCTTTACATCCCTTCCATTTCTCTCTAGAAGCTCTAGCTTGTATATTCTTCTGGTTCTGAGGGTTCTGCTCACAGCAGATCTCACGGGAGGTCTTTGATATATCACAGTTTCAAACATTTTCACAATTTTCTCGAGCTCCTCATTGCTCACATCACCATGAAGATGCATTGTCCCGATATATTCCTTGTCCGCTGTTGCTATTATCGAAGTAGCTTTTGTTGATTCCCCTATGGCTATCGGAAGCACACCGCTTACCTTTGGATCAAGAGTTCCACAGTGGCCAACTTTGTCCATCTTGAGGGCTTCCTTCACCTGCTTTGTTACTACATGAGAGGATGGTCCGCTCGGCTTATCCAAGATCAATAAGCTATATCTAAGAAAGAGGGGAAAAGGTCTCTCCTCAGGAACAAATCCATGTTCTCCTGGAGGGCATTCAACTCTCTTTATTAGCATCAGCCTGCCTTCCTTTCCTTCATTATCTCCTCATATATCGAGGTTTTCTTCAGTGCTTCGATAACTTTTTTGTCATCCGCATCTTCTTCTATGTCTATTTTAACGTTTAGAGGAACTAAGTGTTTCACATTTGCCCTTCTCCTCTTAATCCCGGTGAGCTCCTTTGGCCCTGTCACTATTACGAAGTTCTCATCGATCAGCTTCACAACAACACATTTTCTTCCTGCTTCTCTGCCAGCAGTTTTAATACACACCCTGCCAACTTCTATGACTCCCATTTCATCACCCCGCTTAGGATAAAGCTTCTCTCATGAATATGCTTAATAAATTTTACGTCAGCCTGATGTCATGAGCAAAGCCTTCTTTTCCATGAGCTCCCTGAGACATCTTGCACAAAGGTAACCCCCATATGGTCTATTTGGTCTCTTCTCGCTCTTAGATAGCTTGCTTAAGATGCTTCTCGGTCCATTTGGCACGCCATTCAGAGGTTTTTTGCATACAGCACACTTAGCTACATTGTATCTCTTCTTTCTGTAGTGATAGACTGTCCTCCCTCCAGGAGTCTTGACAGAAACTCTCCTCTTATTTAACTTTCCGTGATATTCAGCGCCCTTTACAAGAGGCATAAGACACCCTTAAAGCGATGTGATCAGCTGAATATAAGTTTTCACTGGGTTGGCGATGTCTTCATTATCTTTTGGATTATTGTAGAGAAGAAGAATGATGCTAGCACATAAGTTCCAAAGTATCCTAAAACGTCATCGCCGAACGCGCTTCTGCCGTGAAAATATCCCATTATGTAAGGAAGGCTGAATGGAAGCCTTACAAAGGGTATCTCGGAGTAGAACCCCCCTAGGAGGATGAAGATTATCATTATCGGTATTAATGTATACACCATCGGCGTAAAACTCATCTTTGTTATCTCTGATTGAGCAGTCTTATACTTTGGCTTTATCTTCTCCAGCTTCTTCTCCAGCTTTTTATCCCCTGTTCTGAGGAACTCTTTTTGGAGGTCCGTGTACTCCTTTATCACCTTCTGATACTCCCTCATCTTCTCGTAATCTATTTTCTTTTTACTTATTATATTAGTAATTAAAGTTAAAAAGAATGCAAGTGCTATTATAAATACTATTGAGTACGGAGGTATTAAAAGCACATTCATCGTTCACACCCCTAAGGACTCAGCAAGCTTTCTTGCAGCTTCGTGCGCTTTGCCCTCCTCATTTTTCACTATTATTATGTTGCACCCAGTTATTGTAGCATACGTTGCTGCGGCCATTCGGTTCATCATCTGATGAAGTGATATCATCTCCTCTATATCTGGATCCCTTATTCTAGTTTCATCCCTACTTCTTCTAGCTGCTATAATAGAGGGATCTGCCTCCACCAAGACGGTGAAATTAGGCTTTAATATCCTCAGTATGTGCTCCGGGAGCCCTGGGAGGAAGCCATTTGGTGTTTTTATAAAACCATGAGTATCAAGAAGGACCATTCCATTGAATTTTGAGCTTTCCTCATATATCTTTTTTGAGGCCTCCTCCTGAAGCCTTCTCTGGATCTCCACAGGGAGCATCCTCATCTCATCCCTGTGCTTTACAAGCCCGTCTTTTTTAGCTATATCGAACATATAGTCTCCAAACACTATTATCTTCACTTTTTCAGGACTTATCTTCTTCAGTTCTTCCATAACTGTAGACTTTCCTACTCCGGGAACCCCTATCACAACGCTGAGAGGCATAGAGAGCTTTTTATCAGGTGCTTAAAAAAGATAACTGCTGAAGGAGAATCACCGTTGTGGGATTCATATATTTTCATACCTTCCCTCTATCAGGGGAAACGGAAGCTCCCTCATCCTGTGTCTTATGTGTCCATTTGGTGCTATTCCATCGCATATCGGGCACACTACTGGTTTATGAAGGAATATATAAAGTTAGCCCTTGCAGTGCACGCGTAAATTCCATTGACTATGTAGCCTGCTAGGAACTGCTGACTAACCCTATTATCTGGCTGAGTCATCCTCCCAGGAACCTCTTTATCCTTGGATATATCTCTAAAGCTCTCTCCCTCATTATCACTTCATAGAACGAAGCTACTATTGTCACAGCAAGCAGTATACCACTTCCTGTGCCGAGAGCTCCGGTAAAATCAGCGAGAGCTGCAAGAAGACCGACGAGAAATCCTCCCACCAATGTAACTGTGTTTATATATCTTTCTATTGTGGTTTTTATAACTTTAGGGCTGGATCTGACTCCAGGAAGGACAATTCCCTGCTTAACAAGCTGTTCTGCGACAGTGCTCGCATCCATTCCAGCCGTCATAACCCATATCTTTGCAAACAAAACGCAACCAATAACTGTTATGAGTAGATATGCGATAGCTGCATCCGGATACAAATAGACAAAGGATGGACTGTAGGGCCTCTGTATATAGTAAGCTAGCCCAGAGATGGGAATCATGCTACTTCCCTCTATTTTCCACCTGCCTAGTATATCTACAAGAGTTTTCATCCATCCACCCTCATTTCCAAATCTCGTCCAAACAAGCCTGGAGACCATCTCTATATCTCCAACAAGAGCTGAGGTGAATATTATTGGAACATTGCTGACGTAGAGAAGCCTTATGGGATATCTCATCCTCTGCCCACCGACCATAGAATGCGCTATTGGCACGTCTATCCTTATCTGATACGCCCAGATAACGAGCATAAATACAATAAATGTGAATGCAAGCCCTACTATATCTGGCATACCTGGTCTATAGAGAGCAGATGACCCCTGTAGGATCAGGGCAGGTATAACTCCGACAATACGCCCATCACTTGTCTTCAATGGGGAGAACATATCCCATAAGACCTTTTGAGCTACTCCTGCAAGTATAAATAGACTTATTCCGCTACCTATCCCCCACTTGCTCACCAGATCATCGAGCATCATCAGGAGAAAACTCCCTAATGCCATCTGAAGTATTATTATGAGTTCCATCTTGGGATCTGTTGGATATCTGCCGAGGGCATATGTGGCATTTTCGAATATTATGAAGAATATAGCCAGCACTCTCTGGGATTCCTGAAAGAACCTCCTGTCCTCCGGATCTGTGAGATCCAGCTTTATTATCTTGCTTCCCAGAAGAAGCTCCATAACTATTCCAGCTGTGACAACAGGGCCTATTCCAAGCTCAACTATGCTCCCTGTTGCTCCTGCGAATATCACTCTGAGAGTTGACAGATAGTCTACTGTGCTCTTCGGTATACCATATATGGGTATCTGGGTTAGGAGATAATATAGCATTAAGGCTACTCCGGTCCATCCTAGCTTTTCCTTGAACGAGGGCCTTTGAGACGGCTTTTCTACCTCTGGTATGAATCTGTTTAGAATGCTGACTATTCTCCTCACTCCGTTCATCAAACCACCTATACCTTCACTGCTTCCCCTCCTACCTGACTTATCCTTTCAAGGGCCATTCTTGAGAAGGCTCTTGCCTTTATCACCATTGGTTTACTTATCCTTCCCCTCCCAAGCACTTTATCATATCCAGCTGCACTTAGATCCACCTCTAACTTCCCATCCTCTCTTACCTTCACTGCTCCCTTCTCCTTAAGCTCCTCGATCATCCTTTCTATATCACCTAGGTTTATTGGATTTATCTCTCTGGCCACAGCTCTGGGCCTCTTGAATCCCCTCCTTCCCATGCCGAAGTAATCAGGCCAGTGAGCCGTGTACCATGTCCACCAATGCTTGTGTGCACCAGCTCCTCCAAATCCTCCACCTCTTCCGCTTCTCCTATGTTGCCTCTGTTTTCCATAGCCATAAAGCCTGCTTCCCCTGAGCTTTCTCGTCTTCTTCTTTTTCCTGGGTATGGACATCATATCATCCTCCTCAGTAGCTCATTTATATTACTTCCTCTGTAGCCAAGTTCCCCTCCATCTGAAAACGGCCTTTTTGTTGACTTTTTGAACCCACCCTTAGGTGGAGTTAGCCTAAAGTACGGTTTTATCCAGCTGAAATCATTTAATTTAACTTTTTCTGAGATGAGAGCATCTACAAATTCGTCTAGCCCGTTATAATTCGTGTTCTTTCTTATTATCTCATCGGTTATTTTTTCCCCACTTCTAGTCGCACCTCTTTTCATTATCAGGAGCTTTAGAGTTTCCCTGTCTACTTCTCCATATGTGACAAAATCCTTCACCTTCTCCAGCATGCCCATGTAGGAGTCTGTTCCTGGAACTAAGGATGCCCAGAACTTTCTTCTAATGTTAAGCAGGTCCATTGTGATCTTCATGTCATGCCTCACGTTGACAGTTCCCTTTATCCTAACTACGGCAAAGAGAGGCAATTAAATCACCTCTTCCAATCATTGGGTAAATTCATCCTGCTCATGTTCAGCAGTGCATTATAGATAGCCAACGCATAATTCATTCTGTTCCTTGACATGCCTCTAGAGAACACTCTAGCATCTTTCACTCCAGCCAACTTTAGTATTATCCTAGCTGTCTCGCTACAAACAAGACCCAGCCCTCTAGGGGCTGGCATTATCTCAACTCTAACTGATCCTGACTTTCCTCTTGCTAAAACAGGGACGGAATGAGGTCTACCACAACCACACTCCCATGAGCCACATCCCTTCCTGACTTTTATGAGGTTAAGCTTCGCATTTCTAACAGCATCATCAAATGCCATTCTAAACTCCTTTCCTTTCCCTTTTCCAATGCCAACAAAATTCTCTCCATCTCCAACTGCAACTATAACCCTTATCTGAGAGAGCTCACCAGCATCTGTTTGTCTCTGTACTTTCCTTACCTCTATTATCTCTTTTTGAAGATTTGGAAGGAGTATATCTACTATCTCGGGCTCCTTTATGGGAATTCCCCTTCTCAGTATCTCATCTATAGTCCTTATTTTACCCTCTACTACAAGCTTTCCCAGCCTAGTTCTCGGTATCCACTCCTTCTGAATCACTGCCTGCTGCTCAAATTCCTCACTCATGAGATCACCTCCTTTATCTTGTTCAGGACTGCATCAAAGTCCTTCCCTATTTGAAGGGGGTCTGCTCCCCTTTTAAGGATGTCGGAGAACCTCTTCTTAAAGGTCTCCTCATCCTCCTCTTTAATCATTTTGGCATATTCAGCTATATGCACACCTCTTATCCTGTCCTCATCTGGCAGTATCTCCTCCCCGTGGTTTATCAATATCCCTGCGTCTATGGCTCCCTTAAGCGCAGCGTACAGCCTTGATCCTCTAGTAGAAGGATGTCTACCTATATCCAGCACCGCCTCTTTTATCCCCTCCTTCACAGCCCTTAATCCAGCGAGATATCCAGTTAAATAGGCTGCTGGTAGATTCTTTGTTCCATGCTTCCACCCGTATTTCATCAGCTCTTTTGAAAAAGCATACGCTCTAACAACATCTCCATTTTTATTATAATCAATAAATTGAACTATTATATATCTATTTGTTTTCCTGACGACAAGTCTCGTCTTTCCACTCTTTAGCAAAGCAAGCCTGCGTCTATAATCAGTCTTTCCCTCTAGTCTTCTTCTTAGTATCTTTATCAAGAGCTAATCCCTCCCGCCTCCTTCATTATCGATTCCCTGAGATGTGCGATCGAATGGAAGTTCGCTAACCTGCTGTAGTAATGTCTGTAGGTCTTCTCATCTATTTTGCCAGAATCCCTCATTTCCTTAAGAGCTCTTCTAAGTGCCCTTATCCTTCTTATCCATCTCTTTTTCCTTGGAAGAGTTGAAAACTTTCCTCCTTTTCTTCTTCCAGGTCCTTTTCTCCTTTTCTTTACTCTAGCCCTACTCACGCCCTTTTTCGGCAGTACTATTATTGCACCTGATTTCACAAGTCTCTCTATATCCCTTCTGGTGACAGCATTTGATATCTCCTCAAGTTTCTCTGGATTGAACTTTATTCGGCTCTCTCCAACCCCAAGGAGATCGGAAGCCAGTCTTTTCTGATATCTTAAATCCATCTCAACCCTCTCCCACAGCGGAGCCCACTACCCTCACTCCAAGAGATTTTCCCCTCTCAACAATCTCCTTTCTCTTCTTTTTTCCAACCCCTCCTGCTATATAAACGAGGATATTATCTGCTCCATACATTCCGACAAATTCCTCCAGCTCCTTTGGATTGTGGACAATTATGGGTTTTAGGCCACTCGGGTGAAGGCCTCTTATCTCATCAGGGTTCTTATATCCCTTTCCTGGAAGCTTTGGTCTGCTCTTAAGCTTTAACCTCTGCTTATTATCTATCCCTCTGGGCTTTCTCCAGCTCTTAACTGAACCAAGATGCCAATATCTAGCCAGGTTTATGAACCTGGGTTTCTTCTTTTTCTGCATTTAGATCACTCCTCCAAGACATAAATTCCATCCATAAAAACCCTTGAATCCTTATCCTTTATTTTTGTTGCCTGTCTTATATTAGCCGCCGTCTGAGAAACATCCTCTTTAGATGGACCCTCTATTATAATCCTGTCCCCTTCAACTTTGACATCAGTGTTACCGACTATCTTGGCGATCCTAGGAGCTCTGCTTCCTACAAAGTTATTTATTATGACAACTTTCTTGTTTTTGTCGACTTCCACCCTCATTGGGAAGTGAGCAAACACTATTATCATCTCCTTTCTGAACCCGTTCACTACTCCGTTTATCATGTTTTTTATATGGGAGGCCATTGTCCCTATGTAAGCCCTGTTAAACCTTTTATCATCATATGTCACAAGTTTTACTTTTCCATCCTCCACAGTTATATCCAAGAATTCCCTGCTAAACTTTCTTCTAAGCTCTCCTTTGGGTCCCCTGACCACTATAACATCCTCAGCTATCTCAACTTTTACTTCAGGTTTTATCTCAACAGTTCTTGTTATCACATTAAGGGCCGTTTTAGGATATCTCATGTCAATTCACCTCAATAGCAGTAGGCTATAAGAACACCTCCTATCCCCTTCTTCTTCGCCTCTCTGTTTGTCATGACTCCTTTTGATGTAGAAACTATCAGGATTCCCACGTTTTCAGCCGGCAAATATCTTCTCTCCCAGTACTCAAACTCATCTTTTTTAACCTTAAACCTGGGTTTTATAGCACCTATCTTATTTATCCTTCCTATAAGCTTCACCTTAAATGCGTTCCCTCTACCATCCTCTATCAGCTCAAAGTTCCCTATATAACCCTCATCCTTGAGTATTTTTAGCACTCTCCCGAGTAGCTTTGATGCTATTCTTACTGTCACCTCATCTTTACCGACCATAGAAGCATTTGATATGGCAGTTAGAGCATCTGCAAGTGGGTCTAACCTCATGAAAATCACCCTACTCGTACTTTCTCCACCCCATGCTTGGAGCGACCTCCACAAAACAATGTCTACACAGATATAGTCCGTACTTCCTTATTATCCCTCTACCTCTTCTACCACATCTTCTACAAACATAAGCTCCCTTCCCCTTGGTTCTGACTTTTTGCGACATATTACTCCACCACCCTCAAGTTCAAGTATTTCTGAGCATAAATAATCCCCTCCTCTTTTGTCAACCTATGTCTGAGGGGTATTCTAGACCTCTCTATCCTTCTCCTTGATACCCTCCCACCTGGCCTCTCAAGGGAAACTATTACATCCATTCCATATACTCCTATTTCAGCTTTGTACTTCATGCCAGGTATATCTATGTGTTCCTTTATGCCGAATGCAAAGTTTCCAAATCTATCAAATGAGCTCGCTTTAACAGTCCTCTTAACTGCCTCAGCTACCCTGTTCAGTATTTCTTCAGCTTTTTTGCCTCTTAGAGTGACCATAACAGCTATGGGCATCCCTTTTCTTATTCCAAACTCCTTTATTGTCCTTTTAGCTTTTCTAAACGATGGTTTCTGTCCAGTTAGTTCCTCAAGAACCTGAGCTGCCTTTTGAAGACTTTCTCCACCGGTTCCAACGGATATGTTGAGCACAACTGATCTTATTCTTGGCTTCAGCATTGGATTTTTAGACCATCTCTCCTCCATAGCATCACCCCTAGACCGATATCGCTGGATCCCTCTCTCCAAGCACTATTACGTTCTCTGGAAAGACTCTATATATTAAGTTTGGATTCTTTATATCTCTAACAGTTATGAACTCGCCTATCTCCTCCACTCTTCCAATATGGCCCGAGGCTTTTCCCCTGATGACCATTACAGGGGCCCCCAAGACAAGAGGGAATCTCCTCTCAATATCAAGAGAGGGGAGAGATATCAGTAGGGAATCTCCAGGAATAACTTTTGAAAGCTCTGATTTTGGATCAACTAGGAAGTTTTTTCCGTCGTGAGCTGTAAGTTGTATTCTACCGCCAGCATATGTTGTCTTCTTAATAACCTTCACAACTTTAAGTCCCGCCTCCCCCTTGTCTATCTTCACGAGCTTGAGCACTTTGTATGGATCAGATGATACCCTGTAGTTCGAGTCTAGATCTGGAATTGATATCACATCCATCAGACCTACTGGAAATTTGTGATCCCATCTCGGTTTTCCATCGACATATATTTTCTTCATATGTATTATTTTTTTAGCTTCTGCTGCTGATGAAGCCAAGCCCAGCACGTCCCTGACGAGTATTAGAAGAGGTATGCTTGACTCTATTGGGTGCGGGCCTGGATTTGGCTTAACTGTCCATTTAAGAGTCTTTCTAGCAACAGGCCAATATGCCGGGGCGGCCATCCTCTTCATTTTTCTGGATCCACCCTTGTTCGTCATGATGCCTCACCAGCCCTCCTTCTTTCTATTATCTTCATCCTCTCCTCATCATCCCTGTTTATCTCCACAATCTCAACTTTTGATGGATGTATTGGAACCGGTATCTCGGTTCCATCTGCTTTTTTCCTTGTAATTCCCTCTATGTATATCCTCCTCTTCTTCCTGTCCACCTTTATTATCTTCCCTTCCTTCAGCCTATATCTTATATCCCCTCTCACTACTCTTACCTTATCTCCTTTTCTCACCGGAAGGGATCTTATTCCCAACTCCTCTCTGAGCTTATCGGAGAGGTGAGCTGACATCATGGCTCCTATCTTGTGAAGGGGGGCATTGAAATAGTATTTTCTCTGCTTACTCGGTTTGCTCGACATATGCACCACCTACACTACTATAGCTGAAAGAGCGCTTATAGAAGGCCATTTCTCGATTGCCTCCTTTGCTATTGGACCTCTTATCTCAGTCCCAACTGGGGTTGCATCCTCATTCACTATTATAGCAGCATTGTCCTCGAACATCACCCATTGACCTGATTTCCTCCTGAAGGGCTTTCTCTGTCTAACTATAACAGCCCTCAGTGGCTTGTGAAGCAGGTCGTACTTGCCTTGCTTTACCACAGCAACAACCATATCGCCAACGCTAGCTGATGGAATCCTTCCCTTTCTTCCCTTGTATCCAACAACACTTATTATCTGCAGAATTCTGGCTCCAGTATTATCAGCACACTTCACCCTAGCCATGACAGGCAGTCCTCTAGATATCCTGGGCTTTATTCCCTTGCTCTTTCTCCTCCTTACGGCTCTTCGGGCCATGCTCAACATCCTCTCCTTGACTTATCCTGCAGGCACCTTGCCGAACTGTATATAAAAAATTTCGCCAAGAAGCTAGAGATATTGTTATAATGGTTGGTTAAATTCAATTTTTAATTTTATTTGCTATACTTCTTCCTATTATTACTCCAGAAGCAGATGCCTGTACAAGCCCCCTGGATACACCAGCAGCATCTCCTCCTGCGTAAAGTCCTTTTACCGCCTTTGTCTCCAGATCCTCCTTCAGATCCAATTTAGCTGTGTGAAGCTTCACCTCAACACCGTATAGAAGGGTCTGATCTGAGTAAACCCCAGGCGTTATCTCGTTCATCTTCTCAAGCATCTCCACTATGTCTTTTAAGTATCTGTAAGGAAGTACAAAGCTCAGATCTCCTGGAACAGCCTCTTTCAGAGTGGGCTTGACAACACTTCTTGCTATCCTCTCATAAGTCGATCTTCTGCCCCTCAGAAGATCTCCAAGTCTCTGTATTATGGGCTGATTCCCTGCTATATTGTTAGCTAGTTTGGCTATATCTAGAGCATATGATATCGTGTCCTTGTATGGATAGGTAAACTTAGTGCTCACCAAGACTGCAAAGTTTGTGTTTTCAGTTTTCTCCTCTTCTTTTGCCATTCCATTCACTGTAACTATGCCAAAGTAGGATTCTGTTACTACCTCACCGTTTGGGTTGACGCAGAACACCCTTACCCTGTCATCAAAAGTTCTACTGTAATATATTAACTTTGGTTCGTAGAGGACATCCGTGAACTCCTTCATCACTTCGGATAGGACCTCCACCCTAACTCCTAGATCAACTCTTCCCTCATCTACTTTTATCCCCAACCTTCTTGCTTCTTCAACAAGCCACATGGACCCTATCCTTCCAGGAGATGCCACTACGAATTTTGCATTTAAAATCTGCCCATCGGACAAAAAGACTCCCTTTGCCTGTCCGTTCTCCACAGCTATTTTGCTTACTTTTTTGTTAAACAGAATTTCCACCCCTTTTTCCCTCAGGAATCTTCTGAAGTTCTTTAGGACTATGTAGCCTCCGTCGGTTCCCATGTGCCTTATTCTAAATGGTATTAACTGCATCCCACTCTTATAAGCCCTTCTCTTAAGTTCCTCTACCGCATTTTTGTCCTCCCCGTACACCTTAATCGGAGCCCCAAATGATAGGTAAACTTTGTCGACATACTCTATGAGTTCATCTATGCTGCTTCCCACTATCTCCGCTAGATCCCCTCCGACCTCTTTAGTTAAATTCAGCTTTCCATCGCTAAATGCCCCAGCTCCTCCAAAACCAGAGACTATGTTACATGGATTGCACATTATGCATGCTCCTCTCTCCTTCCTAGGGCAATATCTATTCTCCAGATCATTTCCCATCTCCACAACCAGAATGTCGGCATTTGGAACCATCCTCTTTATTTCATACGCAGCAAAAAGCCCCGTAGGTCCTGCCCCAATTATCACTACATCCCACTCATCCTGCAATATCAGTATCCCTAGTTTTGGTGGAAGCTCAAGTTTTCGGTAAAAACTTTTCTACTTGATATATATTTATAGATCAGAGAGCCTTCCTAGATAGAACCCATCCAATGTGAATATGTCAGAGTTCCTAAGATCTATTGCTCCACGGGAGAATATAGGTCCTCTGTACTTCTTGGGTACCTCCTCTTTGTTCAGCAGGGCATTTCCCAAGAATTTGTTAAATGCAGGCATTATGATAGCCCTTTTCTTTTCCCTCCCATCTTTAAGTTTTACTCTTGAGAAAACAAACACTCTTATGTATTCCCTTAGGTCAGCTTCTCCTATAACTACTGCTGGATGAAGATGAGCCATTATTAGATATTTTGAGCTTAGTACCTCTTCAGAAGGCCAAGAATGACCGTGAAATAAGCCTATTCCCTCTATAACTGTCCCTTGACTTCCAATGACCTCTACTTCCCTTGGAACCATTCTTTCCATAAGCCCATCGTGATTTCCTTTTATGACCAGTATTCTATCAAAAAATTGAAGCCACAACGAGAAAGCTCTGTTTATTCTCTCCTCAGTCCTCTTATGAGATCCTATTCTTTCTTTCAAGTCGCCAAGGACTATCAATTTTCTCACATCGCATCTTTTGGCTATATCAACTACTTCTACCATCATATTCTCGCTCTGATCCGGTATGTATATTCCTTTCTTCCTGAGATTCTCCTCAAAACCCAGATGAAGGTCCGCTATAACGAGATACTTTTCATTTATGAGCAGAGATGGCGAACCCCACACAGGTTTTATTCGCAACTTCAATTTTCAAGCAGCAATGCTTTTAGCCTTTTGCCTATAAGTTCATAAAATGATACCTGTAAAATACAGCTTTCTCAGAAAAGAGCTTCCAAAAAGAAGCATAAAGAAGCTCTTAGATGTGGTTTACAGAGGGAGAGTAGAGAGACATGTCTTTCTTCCGAGCGGCTTCTCCTTTTATATAGTCAGAGGAAAAGAAGGAGATTATATAGTTTTTGATAGAAATTACTGCAGTTGTATAGATTTCCTATTGAGCGTTATAGTAAGAGAAGAGAGAAGATTTTGTTATCATATAGCTGCTGTCATGGTAGCTGAGGATATGAATTTAATCAGGACAATAAATCATTCTGATGATGAGCTCGAGACCGTTCTTAAGGAAGTCATATACAGGAGAGAATAAATGCTTATATATCGAAGCTCTCAAGATCATTAGGTGACTGTCGAGGTTGGTGGAGATAAAGGACGAGGAAGAAATGGAGCCGATGTCGTATCATAGGAGAGTTCTTAAGGAAATGGTCGCCAAAAAGATAGCAGGAGATATCCTTTACTCATCAAACATAGGATTAGCCATGAAAAAGTGGAGAGAATATTTTGGAGTGAAGCAAAGCGAGCTTGCAAAAATGCTGGGAATATCGGCATCTGTGATATCGGATTACGAGTCAGGCAGGAGGAAAAGCCCAGGATCCTATGTCCTCAAGAGGTTTATACAGGCGATAATAGCAAAAGATGAGGAGACAGGAGGAAAGAAACTCAGAGTTCTCGCAAAATCCATGGGAATTGGTCTGCTTCTCTCGAGCGTGATAGATATGGCGGAGATGACGATCCCAGTGGAGCTTGAAAAATTCATCGAGTGGATCGATGGAGAGCTCATCGTTCCAGGCAATACATTGATACATGGCTACACTATCATAGACAGCATAAGAGCGATAGAGAATCTATCAGGAACAGATTTTATGAAGCTCTTCGGTTCCTCGACGGAGAGAGCTCTTATATTCACGAGAGTTGGGACTGGAAGAAGCCCTATGGTCGCCTTAAAAGTCTTCGACATAAGACCAAGTTTGGTTGTGCTACATGGTCTCAAGCCAGAGTCTGTGGATAAGCTTGGAATAAGACTCGCTGAGATAATGGGCGTCCCCTTGGCAGTTTCTAAAATGGAGAGCACGAGGGATCTCGTGGAATCCCTCAGGAAAAGGCTTGAGTAAAATTAGTCGTTAGACGATTCTCTTATAGCCGTTAAACTAAGCTTTATATTACACCTTCTTGTTAGCTTGTCACCTTTCGCACCTATTGTTAACTTTATTGTAATAATGCAGGAGGTGATGGGTTGAGACCGGATAGGCAAGTTGGGATAGTGGGATGGGGAGTTTACGTTCCCATGTACAGGATAAGATCAGAGGAGCTTGCTAGAGCTTGGGGAAGAGAGTGGAAGAGGTATGCTGCAGGGATAATGGTGGAGGAAAAGAGCGTCCCTGGTATAGATGAGGACACGTTCACAATAGCGTATGAAGCTGCCTCTAATGCAATTAAAAGGGCTAGAATAGACCCCTCTAGAATAAATGCTGTCTACGTTGGGACAGAATCAAAACCCTATGCTGTAAAACCTACATCAACAATATTGGCTGAGGCATTAGGAATAGGCGGCCAGAAGAGGGCTACAACAGGGGCAGACTTTGAGTTCGCATGTAAAGCAGGAACAGAGGCAATGCAAGCAGTTATAGGGCTTGTCGGATCTAACATGATAGATTACGGCCTTGTAGTAGGAGCTGATACAGCTCAAGGAGCACCAGGAGATGCTTTGGAGTATACAGCATCATCTGGAGGGGCTGCATTTGTCATAGGACCAGCAGAAAGATCAGTTGCTTTGATAAAAGCGAGCTGCTCATATGTAAGCGATACCCCTGACTTCTGGAGAAGACAACATGAAAAATATCCGGCCCATACAAGGGCCTTTACAGGTGAACCGGCCTACTTCCACCATATAATAGAGGCTGCTAAAATGTTGATGGAGGAAATCGGGACAAAACCTGAGGACTATGATTATGCTGTTTTCCATCAGCCAAATGGAAAGTTTCCACTGAGAGTAGGACAACGTTTGGGCTTCCCTCCGGAGAAGATAAAACCAGGATTAATAACTCCATACATAGGAAATACTTATAGCGGCTCTTCTTTAATCGGACTCTCAGCAATTCTAGATGTGGCTTCTCCAGGCCAGAGGATACTGATGGTTTCATTTGGCTCGGGAGCTGGAAGTGATGCATTCCACATAGAGGTAACAGATAAGATTGAAGGGGTCAAGGACTTGGCACCAAAGGTGATGGATTACATAAGCAGGAAGAGATACGTTGATTATGCAATATATGCAAGGAACAGAAGGATGATAACACTCCTGAAGGACTTCAGCGGATACTGAGGTGATCTAAATGGCTTCTATATTAGGTGCTGGTCTGATGAAAGTATCCAGTCATTGGAACATGTCGATAGAGGATTTGGCCTTTGAAGCAGCTGAACAAGCAATGAGGGATGCAAATACTGAAAAGGTGGACGCCATAATAGTGGCAAATGCTTTCTCTGGTGTGGCCAATGGTCAGGAGAATCTTGCTGCCCACATAGCCTCAAACTTGGGAATGGCAAGAAAACCATCATTTAAAATCGAGTTGGAAGGAGCCTCTGGAGGGGCTGCCCTAGTAGCTGCATGTTCATTGTTGAACAGATATGATAGGATACTGCTTATAGGTGTGGAGAAGCTGAGCGATGTGACATCGCTTGAGGACATCTCATCTGTCGTGTCCAGCTCTATAAATAGGGAGCATGAGGGAATTCTTGGAGCAACGGTTTACTCACATCATGCCTTGATGATGAGAGAGTATATGAGGAGGTATAAGCTGGAGGAGAGAGATTTCGGCCACTTTCCAATTATGATGCATGAAAATGCAATCAATGTTCCTCATGCACAATTGAGGTTCAAGGTCAGCATGAAGGAGTATATCGAATCCCCTTACGTCTCAACACCATTGAAACTAATGGATATACCCTCTGAGGCAGATGGCGCAGCAGCAATAATATTAAGTAGATCTGATGGACCTGTAAAAGTGGCTGGTATCGGATTTAGCGGGAATGAAGCTATAATTACACATAGAGTGGATTCACTTGACTTGGAAAATGTCACATCAGCATTTAATATGGCTATGCAGGAAGCTGGCATCGGGATCAAGGATCTGGACTTCATCCAGATACATGATACAAGTAGTGTACTTGCATATCTGCAGATAGAGTCTTTAGGACTTTCGGATAAGGGGAAAGCAGCCAGGGATACTGAGAACGGAAAATTCAGAAGAGATGGAGAGATTCCAATAAACCCAGAAGGAGGAATGAAGGCAAGAGGTTATCCCGTTGGGGCAAGTGGTATTTATCAGTTAGCTGAGTCATATATGCAACTTAAGGGAGCCGCAGATGGGTATCAAATTCAGGGAGCAAAAAATTGTGCTGTTGTCAGCCTGGGAGGGCTGGCTAGCAGTTGCATTGTTGCCGTGTTGAGGAGGTGATTTCATGTATAGCTGGCTAAGTGTTCCCTCCTACTGGAGAAGCCGATCCAGAAGGTACATGTTGATAGGAGGAAAATGCAACAATTGCGACTACAAATTCTTCCCGTTCAGAAGGACCTGTCCAAGATGCGGATCTCACCTTATATCGGAGGAGAAATTGCCGAGAAAAGGGAGGGTTCTGGACTATACTGTCGTGCACAACCCTCCTAGAGGTTATGAGTATTACACACCGTATGTAATAGCTCTTGTTGAGCTTGAGAACGGAGCTAAGGTGCTGACTCAGCTCACGGATGTGGATCCGGAGGAAGTAAAAGAGGGTATGGAGGTGGAAATGTCGCTGAGAATATTGAGGGTATGCGGAGAGTCAGGCTTCATAGCATACGGCTATAAGTTCAGACCTGTAGTAAAGTGAGCACCTCCTTCCTTTCTTTATCTTTTTGTATTTTATTGTTGAAAGTAAAGATCATAATAAGTTGAAATTGAATCCCAAGAAGTTCAGAGAATATTAAGGCCTTCATCAAGGACTCATGGAAGATTGAACTCCTTAATAAGGTCTAAAAAGCAGATTTACTTAAGAATTGTGCTTTTTCAACATTATTAGCTCAAAGATTTTATATCCGAATAGATTTCCTGAAAACAACCATATTTTTATCCTCCAGCTGATACAGTGAATTATGCCCCTTTCCTATGTGGGTAAAGCGTGTGCTCTTCTGGAAAGGTACAACGTGGAGGACTATGATTTAGTGAGGATCATCACAACAAAAGGAGAGTTAGTGGGAAGGATAATTCCCAGACCAAGCATTTTTGACGATGAGCATATAATAGTAAAATTGCCAAATGGTTATAATATAGGTATAAACATAGCGAGGATAGTTGAGATAAGAGTCCTGGAGAAGGCATATCAGAGAGAAGAGACCATTCCAGAGGTTAAGTTCAGGGAGGATCTTCCATATGTCCCTCTCGTTGTCACTGGAGGCACTATATCCTCAAGAGTGGACTACAGGACTGGAGCTGTGAGGGCATATGAAAGACCAGAAGAGCTCCTAGATCTGATACCAGAACTTGCCGATATAGCCAACATAAAATATAAACCGATCTTCGCCGAGTTCAGCGAAAATCTCACTCCAAATCATTGGAGGAAGATGGCCGAGAAGACATCAGAAGAGCTAAACAGCGGGGCAAGAGGTGTGGTGATAGCTCATGGCACTGACACAATGCACTACTCAGCAGCAGCTCTCTCCTTTATGCTGGTGAATTTGAGAAAGCCTGTAGCCCTTGTTGGATCTCAAAGATCGATAGATAGACCATCTACAGATGCTGTGCTCAATCTAATAGCTGCAGTTAAAGTAGCAGCCCAATCTGACATAGGAGAAGTTGTAATAACAATGCATGGGAGCCCATCAGATGAATTTGCATGGGTTTTGAGGGGAGTTAAAGCTAGAAAGATGCACACATCTAGGAGAGATGCGTTTATACCGGTTAATTCTCCCCCTATAGCAAGGGTCACAAGGGATAAGATAGAGATAATATCAGATTACAGAAAGGCCGAGGAGAACTCAAAAGTTGAATTTGATGGAAGAATTGATGACAGAGTATTTCTTCTTTACACTTGGCCTGGGATGAGCCCTGATATAATAGAAAGCATAAGATCTCTTGGCTACAGAGGTCTGGTTATAGCAGGAACTGGGCTGGGACACACACCATCCTGCATAATACCCAGCATAGAAAGGCTTGTTAAAGATGGAATCCCAGTTGTTATTACATCGCAGACTCTTTTTGGGAGAGTTAACCTTAGAGTGTACGAGACCGGTAGACTTCTCCTGAAAGCAGGCGTAATTCCTGGGGAAGATATGCTTCCTGAAGTAGCTTTGGTCAAGTTGATGTTTGTCCTGGGCCATTGTGATGAGATGAATTGTATAAAAGAGATGATGCTCAAGAACATGGCAGGAGAAATATCAAGCTCAATAAGCATGAGAGACTTCCCTCCCTGTTGGGTGATGAGATGAAAGGGCTTAAGGTCGGTTTGGAGATACATCAGAGGCTTAAAACCCATAAGCTCTTCTGTAACTGTCCTTCCATGCTAATGGAGAGGGAGCCAGATGGCTGGGTAATGAGGATGATGGGCATCTCAAGGAGCGAGCTTGGATCAGTAGATCCTGCTGCGAGATTCGAGCTGCTGAGACAGAGGAAGTTTCTTTATGGGATATACTTTGATGAAACATGTGAAGTTGAGGTTGATGAGTCTCCTCCCCTTGAGATGAACAGAGAGGCTATAGAGATAGCTATAAGGATAGCCAAAATGCTGAACATGGATGTAGTTGATGAGATACACACAATGAGAAAGATAGTTGTGGATGGAAGCAATACAACGGGTTTCCAGAGAACTGCTCTAATCGCTATAGGAGGAGAAGACAGCGTGATAAGGACGAATCAGGGGGAGGTGAGGATAGCCACTCTATGCCTGGAGGAGGAATCTGCATTCATAGCTGAAACCGGCTCTGATTTTGTCAGGTATAAATTAGATAGGCTTGGAATCCCCTTAGTGGAGATAGCAACCCATCCTGACATAAAAAGCCCTGAGCAGGCGAAAGAAGTAGCTTTGAGGATAGGCAGAATACTGAGGGCCACTGGAAAGGTGATGAGAGGGATTGGGACAATAAGACAAGACATAAATGTGAGCATAGAGGGAGGAGCTAGGCAGGAGATAAAAGGAGTTCAGGAGCCGGATTTAATCCCTGTTGTGATATCCAGAGAAGTAGATAGGCAGCTGAATCTTCTCAGGATAAGGGATGAGATCTCAGAGAGGGGAATTGTGGAGGAGGATATAGGGGGATTTTTCGAACTAAGCGATGTGCTGAAAAAAGCTGAAAAGGGATTTGTGAGAAAAGCAATCGATTCTGGCGAATCTGCATTCGCTATATATGCTAGAAGGATGAGAGGATTAATAGGAAGAGAGATACAGCCAGGAAGGAGGTTAGGAACAGAGCTTGCTAGCTATGCAAAGGTCTTTGCTGGTGTGAAGGGAATAATACACTCGGATGAGCTCCCAAACTACGGTATAAGCTCAGATCTTGTTGCAGAAATAAGAAATAGGCTAGGAATAGGAGAAGAGGATGCGTTTATCCTCGTTATATCGGACAGGAAAACAGCTGAAATAGCCCTCAAGTCGGTGGCTGATAGGCTTAAATACGCTATTAAGGGCATTCCTGAGGAGACCAGAAGAGCATTAGAGGACGGAAACACTGAGTTCATGAGACCCATGCCTGGTTCTGCAAGAATGTATCCAGAGACTGATGTTCTTCCTGTTCTATCATATTCTTTTCTTGAAGCACTAGAGGGATGGAAACCAGAGTTTCCAGAGGACATAATAGGGAGATTGATATCGTACGGGATAAGTAGAGATCAAGCTGAGGAGATATTTGATGAGGAGAAGGTGGAGCTCTTTGAGAGAGTTTCCAGCTTGTGCAAGAATCTATCGAAGGGGTTTGTAGCAAGCACGCTGACATCCATGATGAAATATCTGAGAAGAGAGGGTGTTAAAGTAGAGTTAATTCCAGAGAGCAAGCTTGCGGAGGTTCTTCTTCTGGTGGATCAAGGGGCTTTGGCGAAGGAAGCTGTTGAAAGTATGATCAGGGACTTAGCTGAAAGTCCATATGCAGATGTCAAAGAGATAGCAAAGAGATACAGTATGAGTCAGGAGGAACTTGAAAAGCTGATAGATGATGTGGTATCCTCGCATAGAGATGAGCTCATGAAAATTGGAGAGAAAGCCTTTAGCATGCTGATGGGAGAAGTGATGAAGAAGGCTAGGGGAAGAGTTGATGGGAGAATTGTGAGCTCCAAGCTTAGAGAGAGGATTAGAAAAGAGGTGTCACAAGAAGCTCTCTAGGCTTCCAGAGGACTTTCCTTTTGCAAGAGAATCGAAATCCAAATCTAAGGCATCAAGTATCTGCTGAAAGGTGCTTCTCATTATTTCTATGTATTTCTCTACATCCACCTCATGTTTACTTGCGAGCTCAACAGGCTTTACTCCTTCTCTTCCAGTCACCTTCACGTATGATATCACATCCCCAGGTACTACTTTCATGTTGAGCCTTTCTTCCAGCAACCTGGCTGCTTTAACGTGTTGAGGAGTAGTCTTAACATAATCTCCGAGCTTTTTGTTAAGCGTTGATCTGAAGCAGACTTCTTCCATATCAAATTCTCTGTTTCTCAGCCTGTTTACGTACTTTCTGACTATCTCTCCTATTTTTTCCTTGCTCTTCTCAAACTCTTCTCTATTTCTAGCCCTGCTGAGCTCATCTAATGTCTCAAAGAAAGCTTTCTTCACTATGTCCGGTATGTTCCTCTTCTTTCCCAGGAGACCTTTAACATCCACATGGCCATCCTCAGTTACTCCTAAGTAATTCTTCTTCAGCTTGGAGAGGACAACATACCTGTAGATTTTGTCAAGCTCTAGATCTATTCCTAAATCAGCCTCCACTTTTCTTTCAAGCTCTTTTAACTTCTCAATTGGAGCATCCTCTATGAAGAGAGAGTCTGTATCTCCGTATATAACGCTCATGCTCATTTTCTCTGCCTCTCTGACAGCAGATGTTATGGCCTTCCTTGCTATAGCTGTAATCATTTCAGCTGCTGGTGGGGAGTATAGAGGGAACTCTTCAAACCCGAAAACACCATATGACGCATTTAAGAGCACCTTTAGGCTGTTTTGTACAGTATCAAACCAATTTCTCTCCTCTTCATTAAGTTTCTCATCTTTCGCCATCTTCTTGTACATCTTCACTCTTAGATCCCTTAGCACTCCTATTACCTCAGGAATTATCCCTATTCCTTTGTTGCACACCCAGTGGGGCAACTCTTCCACTGGTTTGTTTTCCTTGCACTCCTCATGAGGACAGTTTATTGTCTCAAAGCTTATCCTCCACCTTTTTATTATACTGGGATACATGCTTGCAAAATCGAGAACTGCTGCTTTAAAATGAACTCCAGGTCTTGGGGCTAGGACTATAGCTCCCATGTACTTTTTACCCTTTATAATAGCCCTGCTGAACGTCTTAGATCCTCTTGTTCTTGTCACATCCTCGCTATTCGGTATGAGCCAGTTTCTCCTCCTATACATGCTGTATATCATGCTCTTTATCCACTGTGAAATTCCATGTCTGGAAACCTCCTCAAGTGACATTCTTGATATCCTAGAGAAAATAAATAGAAGCTTTAGTAGTCCATTATCCAGTAAATTTGCGAGAGAAAAGGTCAATTTTGCGTCCTGAATACAATATCTAGCAAGTTTGTCAGGAGGAAGGCTTGCTATATCGTGATCAGCTCCTATATCCATCTTCTTTTCTCCAAGAAGACCTTCGGATACCTCGTCCAGAGTATATCCGAGATATCTGTTCTTGAAGACATAGACCTGTATCGACCTATTGCTGAAGAGCTTATAAAGATCTATGTGAACCCCTTCATCCAATAGGGCTCTATCAGTCTCAAGCTTTATTCCTGTGTTCGTTATTCCAAGCTCCTTAGCTCTTCTAGCTAAATATGGCAGATCAAAGTTATCCCCGTTAAAAGTGTATATGACTGTATATTTCTTCATATCATTAATGAACTCCCTTATAAGGGATATCTCATCCTCATGCTGGATCACCTCAAAATCAGCGATAGATCCTGCCTCTGAACCTCTTTTCAGAAGATGAACCCTCTTTACATCATCCCCAACTATGGCTGCAGCTATTATTGGCCTTTTTGGCTCGGATGGAGATGGAACCTGAAAAGCTGGAGCTGCAACCTCTATATCTATGGCTGCGCATCTCATTCTAGGCACTGGATACCTCAGCATGGATGCCATCTCGAGGGCTATCTCCAGAACCTTTTCCCCCTCTTCCCCAAATATCCTCTCTATTTCTTTTCTCTCATCCTCTTTTAGGCTTGCCACAGGTTCTATCTGATCCCCTTTTACTTTGTAGGGCATCCCCGGAATGAGACCGACATCATAAGTGTAGCTATCATAGTACTTTATGTTAGCCTCCCACACGTTAAAGCCAGCTTCCTTCAGCATGGTTCTGAGATCCTTTGGCTTTGCTCCACCTATTGCAAGGGGATCTGACACCTCCACCTTCGTCAGAACTACTTTTCTGTCATTTAAAACATCGTATTTCTCAACTCTCTCAGCTTTCACAATTCTGTGCCTGAAGCTCTCCGGCACTACTCTCTCAACATCCTCTGGACTGGCGTCTGTGAGCAGATATGGTTTATGGCTTGTTTTGTCCTGGATGAACTCCATTTTTCCGGTAACAGGATCATAAAACCTAAGTATAGCACTTTTCTTCTCACCATCGTATATAACAGAGATAAGATAAAGGATTCTCTCACCATCAGATGGTTTTTCCTCACCAAAACTTGGTCGAGCCTCCCTTAAAACAGAACTTGAGTTGATCGACATCTCAAGTTCAAGTGCCGGTGTGAGAATATAAGGATGCCTAAGGAAGTTTATAAATGGTGAGCTTAATGTCAGCTGGTGATGATTTGAAGCATGTTACAATGTTGCTGATGCTTGCCCTTCTAACCTTTCAGCCGGTCCTTGCAGCGCAGAATGTGTCAATTATCAACATAAAATTTGAGGATGACTTCTCCGCTTATATGAGCTCTGATGTAATTAGGATAATACACGAGGAGGATCTACGGTGGGTCCAGGGGATTGTGGGGGCTCCTTTGATACCTGAGCTTTATTACAGCGGGTCTCTTATCATAGGACCACAAAAAACTGGCATGGTGAGAATGGTGATAGTTCCGATGTTAGAGGATAAGAAAACAGTGGTAAACTACTTGATCAACAGGAGCGTGATAAGTCCCATAACTCTTCACACGCTTATGACATTCATGTTTCCAGACGGGGTTGTTATAACAAACGTGAGATATGATTTGAGCAAAAACGGGACGATTATAGTAGTTCAGGCAGATGCCCAGATGAACAATCCCTACATAAAGCGATATAACCTGACTTTCTATACAACCACAGTGCAGAGAACAATAAATATAAATTATATTGTTAAGGCAGATTTATCATCCCTCAAGGGATATGTGGTTCAGAAGGGGGATTCAGAGGCAATGTCTTTAGCTCCTATTCTCACGCTCCTTCCGAAGGATGTCGTCGGGATAATTGATGTCGCACTTCCGGAGCACTTTCATATCATAGGAGGTAATCCTGCACCAAAACAGGTAGTATGGAATGAAGCGAAGTGGCAGTATTCATCAAATCTGATGGACAAGGACATAGAAGTGTACTTCTCCGAGATATCGTCCCCTCCAAGTCCCATCCTTCTATGGCTTGCTGCCATGATACCACCAGTTCTCATAGGGCTCATTGTCCTGTGGAAAGTGAAGGCTAAATCTGGAAAAAGGAGATAATATGCAGATCAGTCTATCTCGGATACCTCTACCTCTTTCACAAAATCCAGCTTCTTTATCTCCTCCACAAGCTCTGGCACGCTCAATTTGCAGCCAACTAGATCAGCTATTATTACCCACTCAGCGAGCTCCCCCCTTCTTACTGTCCTGGATTCAGTCAGAAGAAGATCCACATTATTATCGGCCAATATTGTAGCTACTTTTGCCAAAACCCCGGGTTTATCCAACATTAATACCCTGAGCTTGTTTACCTTTGCCTGAGTTCCAACGATAGGAATTATCCTTATCTCTTTTCTGCTAGAATTAGCTGCGATCATGAGCTTCATCCCCTCTTTTATTCCAAGAAGCTTTCTTATCCTGAGGGGTATTGTTATCCTGCTTTTAGAATCAACAACTACAAAATCATATATATCAGCTCCCATTGTCCCACTTATGAGGGATTTGAGAGGAAAAGCTTATAAAGTCAAACAATTTCTCCCACCAATGTGGGAGGTGGGTAAAAAGTGGGAAAAAGGGAAATAGCTGCTATCTGCATAATAGTAGGCCTCCTTCTCGGATTATTTCTGGGAATTGGATATAAAAAGCCGGAACAGCAGAAATGCGCATATGGGATGGGAAAATTCACAGAACAGCCAGGGCAGGAGGTAGTGATAGTGTATGGATTTGATGCAAACTATCCTCCATTCACCTTCCTGCTGCCAAACGGGACTCCAGCTGGATTCGATGTCGATGTAGTAAATTTAATAGCCAAGAAATATGGTTGGAAAGTGATCTACAAGCCCTGGGACTGGTCAACTATAGTCACAGCTCTTGAGAGAGGGGATATAGACATAATAGCCTCGGGAATGACTTTCACAGCCGCTAGATCCGAGAAGATCTGGTTCTCTGTTCCTTACTACTCATATATCCATGAGCTTGTCGTAAGAGCTGATGAGAATAGGCCAGCTGATGAGATACTCAACTCCAATGAGTATATAGCTGTCCAGATCGGTTCTACATCAGATGAGTGGGCCAACAGACTGATATCTCAGGGATACAAGTTCAAGAAGCTTGGCTTGGATTCCTATGTTTCGGCACTACAGGCATTGCTCGATGGCAGGGCTGTTGCGCTGATAACAGATTCTGCATTTCTCGAGCCATATCTCAAGAAGAATCCTGAGTTAACAGGCAAGCTGAAAGTAATTGAGACGCTAGGTGCACCTCAGTGTTATGCAATCGCCACTAGACCCGAGGATAAATGGCTTAGAAACATGATTAACAGCGCTCTAGAGGAGCTGATGAACAGCCCTGATTGGAACAAGTTGCTTGAGAAGTGGGGCCTCGGGTGAAGCTATGACCTCCTACTCTTTTTTCTTCAGCTATATTCCCTTCATAGTAGAAGGAGCTTTATGGACAATTTGCTTAGTGGGAGGAGGTCTTGGACTTGGATTTTTGATAGGAGTACCTGCTGCCTTGAGCCAGGTTTATGGAGGAAGGAAGCTCAAATGCATGGTGGAGTTTTATCTGAGGTTCTTCAGGGAAGTCCCCTTGCTCGTGCAATTGTTCCTCTTTTATTGGGGGTTGTTTCCCTCCATTGGACTTAAGCTTGATCCACTGAGGACCAGCATTTTAGTGCTGGGATTGAGAAGCGGGGCATACCAATCACAGATATTTCGCAGCGCAATAGAATCCATTGAGAAAGGCCAGCTGCTTGCAGCCATGTCCATTGGAATGTCGAGAAGCCAAGCACTGCTTTACGTGATATTACCTCAAGCATTCAGAATCTCCATCCCTGGATGGGCCAATGAATATGCAGTAATACTAAAGGACTCTGCTATTTGCTTTTCCCTCGGAGTGATGGAGATCTTAACTAGGACCAGATATGTGACAATAGCAACAGGTATGGCTCTGTTGCCCTATTTATTTGCTGGCATCCTCTTCATCTTGCTCACCAACTTCGGAACAGGGATATTAAACATGATATATAAGAAATTCAGAATACCTGGATTGATTGGGGTGTAGTCATGCTTAAGGTGGAGGACCTTTACAAGAGCTATGGGAATGTAAATGCCCTGAATGGTGTTACATTTAGCCTAGGAAAAGGGGAGACAAAAGTTATAGTTGGACCAAGTGGTGCTGGAAAGAGCACACTGCTAAAGTGCATAAATCTTCTGATAAAGCCCGATAGAGGGAGGATTTTCTTGGAAGGAGAGGAGATAACAAACCCGTCTACAAATGAAAATAAAGTCAGACAAAAGATAGGATTTGTATTTCAGGAGTTCAACTTGTTTAATCATTTGACTGTTCTGGGAAACGTGATGATAGGACTCACAAAGGTCAAAAGAATTCCAAAAGAGGAGGCCCTAGAAAAAGCTAGAGAAGTCCTGAATATGGTGCATATAAGAGAGGATCTTTGGAATAGATATCCATCACAAATATCTGGAGGAGAAAAACAAAGAGTTGCGATAGCTAGGGCTTTAGCAATGGAACCTGTCCTGATGCTTTATGACGAGCCGACATCTGCCTTGGATCCACAGTTGGCGGATGAGGTATTGCAGGTGATAAAGGAGCTCTCAAGAATGGGTATGACAAGCCTAATTGTGACTCATGAAATGAACTTCGCCCTAGAAGTGGCAGATGAAATCCTCTTCATGTCTGATGGAAGGATAGTACATACAGGATCGCCTACAGAATTGCTATCTAGTCCAAAGCATGATCTAGCAGTCAGATTTCTCAGATTGGGTGGTATAAATGGATTTCTGGACTGAATTTCTCGGATCTTTGCTGAGTGGTCTCTTGACAACATTGCAGATGATCCTCATAGCGGCGCCTGCCGGTATTCTGATGGGCTTGTTACTAGGAACAATGCGAGTTTACGGTGGAAGGGTGCTTTCATCATTAGCTCTTTCCATAACAGCAGTTTTTAGGGGATTTCCCCTTTTAGTCACACTTTTCATCCTATTTTTCGGGCTTTCTGAGATCAAAATATATTTGCCTCCTTTCTGGGCAGCAGTAATAGGCTTTGTGCTCTGCAGCGGGGCGTACATATCGGAGTATGTGAGGGGCTCTATCCTTTCCATCGAGGAAGGACAATCCTTAGCAGCTAGATCAATTGGCATGACAAAGTTGCAAGAAATCCTGTACATAATACTTCCTCAGGCCATTAGAAGGGCCCTTCCAAGCATATCAAATGAAATAGCCTACATGATCCAGTATTCTTCCTTAGCCTTTGCAGTAGGTGTTCAAGAGATATTTTCAATTTCTAAAACTTTTAATTCTATATACTTTAAGTCCATAGAAATATTTTCTGTACTTGCTGTCATATATATAATACTTGGAGAAATTTCAACCTATATATTTAGATTTGTGGAGAAAAGAATCCGCATACCATCATGATCTTAACCCTCTAATTAACTCTATAGAGCCAGTCCAAGCTTTCCCGTAATGCAAGTTCTGATTGTTTCAATCAGATGGGTTCTGAGCTATGTAGTCTTTTTCAGACATAGCTCTTGGTCTTCACCAGGCCTTGTCTTGAGCTCATCGAGGGCTCAGCATCTTCCTCCATCAGGGTGAACCCACTTCAAGTCCTAATCAGCTTCAAAGAGCTTGGAGAAAGACCCTCCATCTGAATTACTACAGTGCTCCCTTCAGGGCATTAATCATCCCACATCTAAAGCACTAATAAATGCCATTTCTATTTATCTATCTGTCTTGAAACTGCTGGCAACGGCATGTAGCTTGGTGCAAATTGTTATAAGTAATATTATTTTACAATAGTCTCTCTTCTATAAACTTGATGGCAAGAACGAAGCTGGGTCCATACCCTCTTCCAGATGGTATGAAATCAGCTATATCCTTGAGTTTTTCGGGCGAATTAGGCATTGCTATAGAATAACCTGATAATTTCAACATCTCAAAGTCTGTCATAGAATCTCCAATCGAAATCACCTCATTTGGCGATATTCCCAAAAGCTCGCACGCTTTAAGCAAACCAGTTCCCTTATTTACTCCCTCTGGAACTATGTGTAAGGCGAATCCACTGTCTATTAACTTCACTCTCATATGGGATATATTGCTCTCTACCTCTTCCCTGCTTTTTGTCATAATAACCCTGTCAACAAGCCTAAACTTATTTGATATGCTCTCTGAGAACTGAACTCCTATTGATCTCAAGTATTCTAAGGCCTTTTGAGGTAATTCCGGATCCCCCATTATGTGTATATTGCCTCCATAATACACTACTCCTCCATTCTCAGCTATCAGGGGACCTCTTGCATTTAGATAGCCTGATAGACCATATGCAACAGGGAATGCATTTCCTGTTGCAAGCATCACTTTGATTCTTTTTGATAATTTGATAATATGCCTTACTGCTTCAGGATGAAGCACGGGTTCTCTGTATGTTATCGTCCCATCAACATCTACTGCTATTGCTTTATACATTTACATCCCCTGGGGAAAATATTTTAATGCCTGCTCTACAAGACCGAGGTAGAAGATAAATGTGGTGATCAGATTGCCCAACTTCGGCTACTCCTATGGAACTGAGCTAAAAGAAAATGAGGCCAGGGCATCAGGTAGAGATCTCAGAGTCTCCTTTAAGGAGATGGTAGAGCTTGCCAGAGCGATAAGAGGAATGAAGCTCTCTGATGCTAAGGCTTTTCTGGAGGAAGTCATAGCGATGAAGAGACCTGTACCATTCAAGAGGTACAATAAAGGTGTTGGTCACAGAAGGCAGCTCTCAGGATGGAAGATAGGGAGATATCCTGTGAAGGCCTCTAAGATGATGCTTAAGATTCTGACAAATGCAGAGTACAATGCGATACAGAAAGGCTTAGATGCAGATTCTCTTTACATAAAACATGTGGCTGCTCAACAAGGACCAAAGCTGAGGAGAATATTCTATAGGGCAATGGGAAGAGCTACTCCTAAGATAGAGCAGTTGACCCATGTTGAGGTTGTGGTGGAGGAGAGAGAATGAGTGTCAGCAAGAACCTGCCTATTTACAAGAGGATAATTCAAGAGGGATGGAGAAAGGCCGCTTTGAAAGAGTTTCTCAGTAAATATCTGGAAAGAGCTGGATTTCATGATGTAAAGCTTGTGGAGACATCTCTAAGGGAGATAATAACGATATATGTGGAGAGACCTGGAATAGTAATAGGTAAATCGGGAAAACTGAGCAAAAGGCTGACAGATGTCCTAAAAGAAAGGTTTGGGTTTGAGAACCCATACATAAGGGCTGAAAAAGTGGAGGAGCCATTCCTCTCAGCTAAGATAATAGCACATTTCATTGCATCTAGGATAATGAGAGGTGAGAAACATAGGAGAGTGGCTTTTATGGCGATAAACAGGGCTCTATCCTCAGGGGCAAAAGGGATAGAAATAAAAATAGCGGGGAAATTTGGGAGTCAGAGGGCTAGAGAGGAGAGATTTAGGGCTGGAGTGATATACAGATGCGGTGAGGATGTGATGAGCCATGTTGATTATGCTGTTGAGCACATCCTGCTTCCTCAAGGAGTGATGGGGGTCAGAGTTAGATTGGTCAAGCCCATAACATCTATGCCGGACAGAGTTCTGATAAAGGAGGAGAAAATATCGGAGATTTTGGAGAAGATTAAGGCCGAAAAAATGAAGGAGGAGGTTGAGAAAGTTGACCATGAAGAAAATGTCGGTCCTGAGGGAAATGAGCAATGAGGAGTTACTAAACAGGTTAAGCGAGCTGAGAAAGGAGCTTTTCCTGCAAAGGTATAAGCCATCGACGGGAGGAACTGGGGGAGAAAAAACACACTTGAGAAAAGAGATAAGGAGAGAAATTGCCAGAATCCTCACTGTATTGAGGGAAAGAGGAGTAGTTAGATGAGAAAGGGCAGCAACATATTATATCATGAGATAATAGGTTTGGAGGTGGAAGTTGTGTTTTCACCAAATCCATATGAAATTGGGATGAGAGGAAGAGTTATCGATGAGACCATGAACCTTTTAATACTGGACACAAAAAGGGGAAGAAAGAGAATTGAGAAGAGGGATAGGGTGTTTAGATTGAGGCTTGATGATGGTGTTTTTGATGTTTATGGCACGAAGTTAATAGGTAGACCTGAGGAGAGGGTGAAGAGGATATGAGCTTGAGAAAACTCCCTGATTACATCGTAAGAGATGTAAATCCTCCCTCTTCTGAGTGTAATGATAAGAACTGTCCTTGGCATGGAAAAATAAATCTAAGGAAGGGCATTCTTGAGGGCGAGGTCATTTCAACTAAGATGACAGGAACTGTCACAGTTCTTGTGGAATATCTATTGTATTCTAAGAAATATAATAGATATGAGAGAAGGAGATCGAAGATACATGCACATCTTCCTCCTTGCATAACAGTTAAAGAAGGGGATAAGGTAAGGATAGCTGAGGTAAGAAGATTAGCTAAGACGGTTAGCCATGTGGTGGTCGGAACTCTAAGCAAACAAAGCTAGCTCTTTACCCTCCTCCAGCCATATTTGCTTGTGTCATAGAAGGGCATTTCTGATACAACGACTTCTATTAGATCCCCTTTTACATCGACCTGAAGGGTTGTTCCGATAGAAGAGAGATCTGGTCTCACGTATGCCATCCCTATTCCTGAGTTTATAGTTGGGCTATAGGTTCCACTTGTGACATAACCCACTGATTCCCCATTTTTTATCACTTTTGCTCCATGTCTAGGACTCCTCTTGCTTTTGCTTTTTATTCCCACCCTTATCTTATCAGGAACTCTGTTTAGAAGGGATTCTTTTCCTATGAACTCTTTTTCATAGCTTACAACCGACTCCAATGCCGCCTCTTTTGGCGTGATACTTTCATCCATGTCCTGGCCATAAAGACACATTCCAGCCTCCAGCCTGAGTATATCCCTAGATCCAAGCCCGCAGGGTTTTGCTCCTCCTTTTAATATCTCCCTGAAGAACGTGATTCCTTTTTTCACATCTCTAAATATGAGCTCGTATCCATCCTCTCCTGTGTATCCAGATCTGCTTACAAGAACGGGGGAGTCTTGAAACAGAAGTTCTGCTATTCTATATCTCTTTATATCTAGCTTTCCGATCAGTTCTTCAGTTAATTCCTTGCTCCTTGGTCCCTGAACCGCGACCATTACAGTGTTTATTGTCTCATCTTTTATCTCAACATTGAAACCTTTCTCTATTTTTACTTTGTTTAACCAGGAGAGGATTTTATCTCTGCTTCCAGCGTTAACTACCATGAAAAATCGATCCTCAGATAGCCTGAAGACTGTGTCATCATCCATTATGCCCGCTTTACCGTTGAGTATTAGCGTGTATCTTCCCCTTCCAATCTCAACATCAACATCGTTTGTGCAAATAAGCTGAAGAAACCTAAGGGAATCCTTTCCCGATATGAAAAGCCTACCCATATGAGATACATCAAATATGCCCACGCTGTTTCTTACCGAGAGAGTTTCGTCTATTGAGCTGGTGTATTTGAGGGGCATCTCCCATCCATTGAAGATCATGAAAGTTGCACCAAGAGAGACATGCTCCTCATATAAAGGCGTTCTAAGGGGCATATCTGGTTATGTTGTGTAAAGCTCTTAATTTTATCTCAGGAAGGAAAAGTTTTATATTTTTCCTCCGGCAATTTATAACTGCCAGCGATAACAATGTTTTAATATTTAATTGTTCGGTGATTCTGAATGCCTGGGGGTATAGAGGGAAGCGAGACATTATCATCTGACGTAGATCTAATATCCTACTCTTACACGATGTTCAACAACTTCAGCAGACCTGATGCTGTAATAAGACCTTCAAATCCAGATGAGGTATCCTCCATCCTGAAGACCTTATCGGAGGAGAGAAAAAAAGTATTCATAAGAGGAAGCGGAACTTCTTTCGTGGGATGTCCCGCCGAGGGAGGAGTTCTGATAGAAACTAGGAGAATGAATGAGATTCTTGAGGTGGATGAGGAAGACCTCACAGCAACTGTTGAATCAGGTGTTCAAATCGGCCATCTTCTAAAGAAACTTCCAAGTGATATCTTCTTTCCAATAGACCCAGATGGTTTATCCCTCTCGACATTCGGAGGTATAATAGCAGAAGATTCAGCCTCTCCGCTTTCCCTTGCATATGGAACGGCTGGAAACACATTGTTAGGCCTAGAAGTGGTGCTTCCAGATGGAAGCTTGATGGAACTTGGCTCAACTACCATTGGGGCCAGAGGAATCGAGAGCCTGTTTATCGGAACAGAGGGCTCCCTGGGCGTTATAACAAAAGTTAAGATAAGGCTCTACAGAAGACCCGAGAGATTGCTTCTATATGAGATAGATGTTCCTCATGTAGAGGATGCGATTGAAATGTACTCTCTTGCCGACATATCGGGCATCCCATTGCTTGGATTTGAGTTCTACTACAGAGATATGTTCGAACTGGGAGGAAAAGAGGTGAATATGGGTTCAAGAGTGCATATGCTAGTCAAATCGCCTCCGAAAGAGGAGGTCATACATGAGAAAATAAAATCCATAGCAGAGATAGAAGGAGCTCTTAAAATAGATGTAGAGGAGTATAATCCTATGTTGCTTCCGCGATGGAGAGGGAGAGAATATCTAATAGAGGGATTAAAATCCACAGGAAGAACTGTCAGTTTTATCAGCTTTACTGTGCCAAGAGACAGCATATTTGAGGCCATAAGTAGAGTAGATGCCATAGGATCAAGGATGAAACTTGAGACTGTTACAATGGTGAATCCAAGCATGAACTGGATCCTGACTGGATTCACATACAACTTCGCCGATGAAAAGGAGATGAAGAGAGCCGAAAGAGCCTTAAAAATGGCAATAAACCAGCTATCCGAAATTCAGGCTATTTTCGGCTTTGGTACAGGAACTGGCACTAATATGGCCGGCTTGAAGCTTAGAAGCTTGGACAACAGGGAGCTTTTTGAGAAAGTAAAGAAATGTATTGATCCAAATTTTGTAATGAATCCCATTTTCACGTCAAAGGAGGAGTGATACCGTGTTCTCCGAGGAAACCTGGAGGGAGATATCAAGATGCATCTCTTGTGGAGCATGCAATGAGGGCTGCCCATTCTTTCATGCCTCTGAGAGAAGGGAGAGCTCAGGCCCCAGGTCAAGGATAAGTATAGTTAGAGCTATAAACACGAAAGTTGCACAGCTCTCGATAAACTCAATAGAGCATTTGTACCTGTGCGGTTCTTGTGCTGTCTGCAACAGATATTGCCCGCTGAACATAGATATAGCAAATCTGATAGTCAAAATAAGAGAGGAACTTATAAGAGGGGGGTATGTGCCTCCTTATAGCATAGCCCGGATGAGGAGAAACATAGAGGTCAATGATCATCCATGGGATTCATGGGATAAAGGAAAGTGGATTCAAGTTAGAAAATCAAGCAGGCCAAAAAAAGTGCTTTTCTTTGCCGGATGCTGGACAACAAAATCCCAGGATATGGCTAATTCGTCCTATATTGTGGCAAAAAAAGTTATTAAGGATGATTTAGGCCTTTTAGAGTCATCTGAACCATGCTGCGGCTATCCCTTAAAGATAGCTGGTCATCTGGATGCTTATAAGGAGGTCCTATTAAGAGCAAGATCAAAAGTAGAGGGATTTGAGGATATCGTTACTCCATGTCCCTCGTGTAGAGAAAGCCTTAGAGAATCGGGATTGAACTCTCGCTATCTTTTTGATATCATACCTGAAAATCTAGAGGTAATTAAGCATAGATCTGGAAAAGCTGCTCTTATAGGACCGTGCAAAAACACATTTACTGATAAAGCAAGGAATATTTTAGAGCTTGCTGGATATGATGTAGTAGATATGCCTGATTGGTGCTGTATGGACTGTGGATTCTCTCTTGCGTATACAATATCCCAGGACTTAATGGAGTCAGTTGCATCCAAGATGATGAAAGCTGCTTCTCACCTTGGAGCTGATACCGTCGTGCTCATCGACCCCTTCTCTTATTACATTTTCTCAAGCATAAGTAAGAGGGAGAGATTGGAAGTTCATGATATATACAGCATTGTGCTTGATTCCTTTAGATTCTAGAGTTTGAAAATTTATATAACTCTTTTAAATTAACTAATTTAATGAATAGTATTTTAGTGAACTTTTTCCACGTTGGAATGAGTTCTTTCCATCCTCCTGATTGCCAAATACTCTCTCGGAATAGGCAAGCCGACGCCTAAATACACGATGCCTCTCTTATCCTGATGCCTGAGAATCCCTGGAACATCAAATATAACCAAGTTTTCCTTCCCAGAGATGGATTTTATCCAGGATATCTCCAGTTTTCTGAACTCTGAGTGTCCTACAAGCAGGGCAACACAGTCCGATCCGGATATCGCCTCCTCCATGCTTCTAGCCCCTATTCCACCGAAGGTCTCATTCGACATAGGGTCATAGACCACTACCTCATACCCTCTCTCTAAGAAAAACTTTATGAATTTCTCCGAGGGACTTTCTCTTGTATCGGATACTCCCTCTTTATAAGTAACGCCAAGAACGGCCATCCTTCTTTTTCCATTATACCCAATGAGATCCATGATCTCATGGACGATTCTAGCATATCTGTATGGACCAGCATCATTCACATTTCTCGCCTCAAATATCATGAGGGGCTCATACCCAAGCTTTCTCCCAGCATGATAGAGAAAGAGTGGGTCCTTTGTCAGGCAAGATCCTCCAACTCCCAGTCCAGCTCTCAAGAGATTTACTCTTGGATGCCTGTTTGCAAGCTCCATAACCTCCCAGAAATCTACTCCGAGCAACTCACATATTCTAGCAATCTCATTGGAGAAAGCTATGTTCACATCCCTGTATGCATTCTCAACAAGTTTAACCATCTCAGCTGTCTTAAAGGAGGTGCGAATTATGTCTCCCCTGACAAATAATTTGTAAAGATCCTCTGCAGCTCTTGCTGCTTCAGGAGAGTCAGCTCCTATTATCCTGGTGTTTCCAGTTATCTCCTCTATAAGTCTGCCAGGCATGGCCCTTTCAGGACAATATGCCACCATTAAGTCCTCTCTTTCCTCCTGTTTAAGCCAGCTCATTATCATCTCACTTGAGCCAGGAGGGAGAGTGCTCTCCACAACTATCAGCCCATTTTTCCTCACATAATGAGCCGCTGTTCTTACAGCATCCTCCACAAAACTCAGATCTGGATTACCATCGGGCAATTTCGGCGTGGGAACGGCTATTACAGCCGCATCTATTCCACTTAGATCCTCTTTTCTATAGCTTGGCCTGTATGTTCCAGCTAGAATGGCCCTTTTCAGGAGGTCGGCTAAATCCCTCTCACTCAATCTAGTTATTCCTTTGCTAAGCTCCTCAATGAGTTCTCTATCTACATCATACCCAACTGTTTTCACACCAGAGTTAGCCAAGAGCACAGCTATGGGCAAGCCTATGTATCCCTGGCCAAGCACTCCAACCTTCCTGAAATCCAACCATGACACCATGCTGATAGCAAAGTGCGAGTAAAAAACCCTTCTGATGGAATTGTTGAAATCGAGGAAAAATTAGGTTAGACCAGAGTTCCCCTTATCTCCCTGACCTTTAGCCTAGTTATGTGACCAGCTATTCTGTTTCTGTATACCTTGGACTTTATATCAGCTATCTCATTTAAGATTCTCTTATTGTGCTCAAAATCTGTTGTCCACAGGTCAGAGTACTCTTTCACTAGTTTGTAAGCAATCCTCTTTATGTTCTTTTCCTTCACCGTTCCTATGCAATCACCCGAATTACCCCTAAGGAGCAGATATTTAAATTTTACCTAAATAGCAAAGCTTTTTAGAAAGTTAGGATTATCTAACGTGTGGATAGCTCTAACGTAACACCAGGATTGCAGGAGTATCTTACATCAATATATAGACTGAAGAAAAGCGGGAAAAAGGAGATCAGGATAAGAGATCTCGCCAAAGAAAGAAATGTAAGGCTTCCCAGTGTGACTGGTGCAATGAAGAAGCTCGCTAAGATGAACTTGGTTAGATACAACAGATACGGAAGCGTTGATCTCACGGAGGATGGAGAGAGAATAGCGGAGGTTCTAGACAGAATAGAGAGGGATTTTTATCTGTTTCTCGTTGACTTTTTAGGGGTACCAGAAGAGAAGGCAAGAGAAGAGGCATGTCGCGTGGAACATGGTATAAACATGGATACTGCTAAAAGATTGGTTGCTCTCATGGACTATCTGAGCAAATGTCTGCCTGAGGAGGAGAGAAGGAAGATAAAGGAGTATATCGAGAGGAGAATTGAAGAATCACAGTGTAATAGTTAATTATGAACTGCAGTTATAAGCGAGAAAAAGTTAAAATATTTATCCCACTAGTGCACAATGGTGATCGCATGGCCAAGTACAAGATAGTTCAGGATAGAGAGAGCTGCATAGCAGATGGTGTTTGTGCATCCCTGTGCCCCGATAATTGGTACATAGCCGATGATGGCCTTGCCTCTCCAGTCAAAACTGAACTCGATGATCTAGGATGCAACATGGATGCTGCACAAGCCTGTCCTGTGAATATAATTCATATATATGAGATAAAGGAGGACGGATCTCAGAAGCAACTCATATAACCTCTCTTTTTTCTTCTTTTTTTATCAAAAGCGCTCAGAGTGAGTTGGGCACCTCACTCATCGGTCGATGCTCGTATCATCATCGCGCATTAATAACCTGCAACTACTGCTTGTGAGCCTCTCCACGACTGAAGTCGGGAGCTTCCAGCGTTCAGCTGAGGCTTTATGCCTCCAGCCTCATCTGCTGGTTCGGGGGCTCACAGCTCCCCCATCGCATGCGTCTCATTAACGCATGGGCTATATTATTCTACTCACCTAGGGCAACATGCCCAAATCCCAAGGGGATTTTTATATTTAAACTTTTCATTCATCCCAGAGCTGAAGCTCTGGGTTTTCTGGGCACCCACTTTTATAAAGCTTGAATCGCAACACTTAAAAAGCTGTGGATTCAGATGGTAAAGGTGATTTCCTGGTAGAGGTTCCTTATGCCACTGCAATGCAGAGACTTATAGCCGGAATAATAGATCTCATGATAATATCTCTCATCAGCACACCTGTATTTATTTTCACGGCAGGCTACTCTCCTTTTGTACAGCTTTCCTTGGCTACATCCTCTGCCATTGTGCTGATGATCCTTTATTACACCCTGACTGAGGGATATCTCTCAACAAGCCCCGGAAAGAAGATTATGAATCTATATGTCCTGGATTATGAGTCCTTAAGGCCAATCAGCTACAGACAGGCGCTTGTCAGGAATGCTGTCAGGATAACTGATTCTTTCCTTCTGTATCTCCCGATACTGTTAAACAAGGATGGAAGGAGAATTGGAGATGGAGCTGCTGGAACAGTTGTAGTCTCAAAGAGGAGGATCTCTGTAAGAATTATAAGTCCTGAGGAGTATAAAAGGAGAAAATTACTAGAAGATGGGGCTTATTCAATGGATCTAGCTGTTGCTGAGGCCCTGATAGAGAAAGTAAAAGAGAAAGCAGGAGTACTTTCAATAGACATACTGGAGAACGCAATAAAATATATAGAAAGAAAAACTGGGTTTGATGTTGAGACTATAAAAAGAAGGTCAATAGAGACTGTTGGTGGAGATGATCCCGGCTCTATTTTGGCTTTCTCTGTTCTAGCTGGATATATTCCTGCGAGAAGCATAGTCTCTCAGCAGGATTTTGCTGAAATATTGGAGAAAGCTTCTCTATTTGCCTTCTCTCAGGAGGACAGAAAACTCCTTTCAATAAAAGCAGGGGTGCTCAAGGGAATAGATGAGGCAGAGAAGTCCACTAGATCCCTGAGAGCTGAGATTATTCTTAAGCCGATCAGAGAATCTCCAAGGCTATTCAGGGAGATAAGCCCCTTCTTTCTGATATCCCTTTTAATTCTACTGCTATCAACGTTCTTTGCCATGTGGATGCCGAGCGATCTTGTGAATCGACTGAAGGAGCTTATGGGGAAGGACGGCCTCAAAATGCCAAATCCTTTTGTAATGGCTATTATGATAATTTTAAATAATATTAAAGTATGGATACTTTTGTACGGAGAGGGGCCTCTTATCATAGCCTCTCCCTCGATAACGGCAGTAAATGGAATCATACTGGGTAGTGTTGGCAACTTACTCATAAAGGAGGGAAGAGCTCTTGATCTCATCTCGGGCATACTTCCACACGGTGTAATGGAGCTAACAGCAATACTGATAGCAAGCTCGATCGGCATAAAAATGGGTCTTTCACTCATATTCCCGGGTAGTAAGAGCCGATATGAGTCCCTTAAAACAGTAGCAATGAGATACTCAGATTTGATGGTCTTTTCTACAATCCTATTGTTGATAGCAGGGTTCGTGGAAGCCTTTATAACTCCTATTATAATGAAAGAACATATTATAGCTATAACTATATCTTTATTAGAGATTATAATTTTATACTTATTTTTACTAAAATTTAAGTAGATATGTAAGAAAATAATGAGATCAGAACTCCCGTGGCCTCTGAGGAAGGAAGCTTCTTGAATACATTGAGGGTCTCTTCTCTTATCTCACAAATCTTCCTTGATATAACGGCTCTAGGGTCAACCGAATCAATCAGATGGGATATCTCTTCTCTTCTTTCCCAATCGTTTAGATCATCCTTCATCTGATATATTAGGCCCATGTTCCTTCCTATGAGTGCTAAATCCTCGGCCAGCTTTTCCCCCATGGAAGAAAGCAAACCTCCTATCCTTAGGGCTGTCTCAAAGAGAATTGCCGTCTTCCCATATATTATATCCATATATCTTTCAAATGGTATAATCTCACCTTTCCTAACTATCCGAGTTTCCTCAGCTTCACTCTCGCTCATGAGCCTCGTGGTAGTAGCAACGATATCGCTTATATCACAGCCGTACATCGAGCTTATCCTCAAAACGATCGATAGGATAAAATCTGCTATTAATATCGAGAACTCCAGTCCATATCTCCTGTAAAAAGAGGGAGAACCTCTCCTTGACTGATCCCCATCTATTATATCATCATGTATTAAGGATGCTGTGTGTAGAAGCTCTACCATTGCAGCTGCAGGATCAGGATTTCTCTTTGGCCCACCTATCTCATTTCCTAGATAGAGAAGAACTGGTCTTATCATCTTTCCTCCTTTTACTGCCTCGAGAAGCGGTTCATAAAAAACAGACTCTCTGTACTCGGATAAAATCCCTAACAGGGCCCTTGTTCCTCTGCTGACATACGGATCTATGAGTTTTTCCACTTCTTCCTTGAGTTGGACGCTGTAGATCACATACACACCTCCTTTCTGCTATCAAGGGGATTTTATAAACAGTTTCTTCATTTTTATAATATGATTCCTCCTTTTATATCTTTCCACAAAGGTTAAAAATGTAGCATAGCCTATCGTTGGGAAAGTTAGTGATCATGAAGAGGTGTCTGGATGCCTGAGAAGGAGCATATCAACTTGATCTTCGTCGGACATGTGGACCATGGAAAATCCACTCTTGTCGGAAGGATACTCCTTGATCTTGGTTTGGTCAAGGAACTGCCTCCAGCGGAATTAGCTGGAGAAGCACAGCTGGCATGGCTTGCAGATAGATTGAAGGAGGAAAGAGAGAGAGGAGTCACAATAGATCTAGCTCACATGAAGATAGAGACTCCGCACAAGATGATAACAGTGATAGATGCCCCAGGACACAGGGACTTCGTGAAGAACATGATAACAGGAGCAAGCCAGGCTGATGCAGCTGTTTTAGTGGTCAGCGCAAAGCATGGAGAGGGAGTGCAAGCACAGACTATAGAACATGCATTCCTCCTAAAGACGCTGGGTGTAAACCAGCTTGTAGTGGCAATAAACAAGATGGATGACCAAACTGTCAACTACAGCAAGGAGAAATATGAAGAAGTAAAGGCAAAGGTGGCTGATTTGCTTAAGAGAGTTGGATATGATCCATCGAAAATCCAGTTTGTCCCAACTAGTGGATGGAAGGGGGATAATGTGATAAGCAAAAGCGACAAAACCCCATGGTACGATGGGCCAACCCTGTATGAGGTATTTGACACCTTTACCTCACCTCCAAAGCCTCTTGACAAACCTCTTAGGCTGCCAGTTCAGGATGTCTTCAGCATAAAGGGAGTTGGGACTGTGATAGTTGGCAGAGTTGAAACAGGAGTTCTGAAGCCAGGTGACAGCATAATAATAGAGCCTCTAGGCAAGACAGCTGAGGTGAAGAGCATAGAGATGCATCATGAGCCACTGCAGAAGGCTGAACCAGGAGATAACATAGGGATAAATGTGAAGGGAGTTGAGAGGAATGAGGTGAGGAGAGGAGATGTGGTGGGACATGTGAACAATCCTCCAACTGTTGTAAAGGAGTTTACAGCTCAGATAGTGGTCCTGCAGCATCCAACAGCGATAGCTCCAGGCTACACTCCAGTCATACATGCCCACACAGGGCATATGGCATGCAAACTGGTGGCGATAGAGAAGAAGATAGATCCCAGGACAGGACAGGTCCTGGAGGAGAACCCTGCATTCATAAAGAGAGGGGATGCTGCTGTGGTCAAGTTCCAGCCACTTAAGCCGTTCGTCATAGAGAGATTCAAGGATTTCCCACCTCTGGGCAGATTTGCTGTCAGGGATATGGGCATAACAATAGCCGCTGGAATAGTGCTAGATGTTGTGCCAATGGAGAAGAAGAAATAAAAAACTCTCCTTATTTTTTGTTTAGGTGATTTCATGGATACCCTAAGAATAGAGCTTGTTAGCACAAATCCAAGAAGCTTGGAGGAAGTGTCAAGGCAGTTAAGAGACATAGCTGAGAAGATGGGGGTGAGGATAAAGGGTCCCATTCCCTTGCCCACAAAAAGACTGAGGATAACAACCTTGAAAAATCCCTCAGGTGAGGGGACAAGCACATATCACAAGTTTGAGATGAGGATACATAAGAGGATAATAGACATACCAAATCCTGACAACAGATTCGTAAGAAGGATGATGGAGATCTCTCTTCCAGAGGACGTCAAGATTAGTATAGTAATGCTGTCCAAATGAACCTTTTAATGGATTAAAGCCGGAGCAGTATGCTCCGGCTCTTTACGCCGGGGGTGGGATTTGAACCCACGAGGCCCAAGTGGGCCACCGGCTCTCAAGGCCGGCGCCTTGGTCCGGACTAGGCTACCCCGGCCGAATCACTTAAGAGGCAGGAACTTGCTCGATCTTGTGGCTCCTTTTCCTGGCTTGCTGTGTTTCACTATCCTGTTTGTCATCGCAAATTCACCAAGATAGTGCCCTATCATCTCAGGTGTTATCTCTACTTCAACAAATTCCTTTCCATTGTGAACTGCTATCTTCATCCCGACCATGCTGGGCAGGACTATCATATCTCTTCTATGGGTCCTTATCACCTTGTTTATCCCGAGCCTCTTGTATTTCTCTATCTTCTCAAGCAACTTTTTGTTCTCGGGAGAAAGTCCTCTCTTCAAAGTCCTCCTAGCTCTAGCATTCAGCAAAGGTGCCAGATCATATATAGACATTTTTTGAAGCTGATCTAATGTATATCCTCTCAGAGTAAACTCCTTGGACATGACACCATCCCTCCCTTATTGAAGAAAGCATCTGTATAAAAATCCTATCAGATCAGAGGAGCCTCCTCAACTGTTCCTCCAATTTATTAAAATCATAATTATCTATTACAATAATGCTTGATTCTTTTAACATGAACTTTATTTCATCTGGAATTTCTCCGGAAATTACTATGTAGTCCAAGCCCATGTCGAGCTTCTTAAGGCTTAGGTTCATCGCCCTTCTCACGTTGATATCGCCATCAAGCACTGATATAGCAACTTTTTTGTCACCTTTCTCCACTAAAAAGTCGATCTGATGGTAAATTCCAGAAGATCCCCTTATATTTTCCTCCATGGAGATAGCTAACCCTAGTTTTTGTAGCACCTTCAGCACTTCATTTTTTAGATCAAATTTTTTCTCTTTCCTAACAAGCTTCATGTTTGGTACCTTCTGTGTTGATAGAGGGGGTTTGCATATTTAACCCTTCTCTTAGAGGCAAAAAATAACAAAAAATCATCTTGTTCCTGCCCTCCTCTTTCCTCTTCCAGTCTTTCTTGCGGCTATATGACCAACTTTTCTCCCAGGAGGAGCACCTCTTGCAACTGTTGTTGGTTTTCCTGGTCTTTTATGAGATCCTCCTCCATGTGGATGAGACACCGGGTTCATCGCAACTCCCCTGACAACAGGCCATCTTTTTGGATGAACTCTCTCCCTGTAATACTTTATCCCTGCCTTTAAGAAGGGCTTTTCTATCCTTCCTCCACCTGCAATTATCCCTATTGTGGCCCTGTTATCCGCTGGAACTACTTTCTCCTTTCTGGATGGAAGCCTAAGTATCACATTACTTCCTTCATGGGAGAACACAACTGCATAGGCTCCGCTTCTTCTCGCTATTCTTCCACCATCTCCCTTTCTTATCTCTACATTGCATACTAATGTACCATCCGGTATCCTGCTCAGGGGGAGGACATTTCCCGTTCTAACGCTTGCTTCAGGTCCTATTTCTATTACCTGTCCTATGTGAACTCCTTCTGGAGGTAAATACAGTAATTCTGATCCATCTTCTAGTTCAAGAACCGCGAGAGGGGTCCATCTCCCGGGCTCATGGAGGAAGGCCTTTATCCTTCCCCTTATGGTCTCTTCTGAGGCAGGGGGATACTTCACATCCCCCAATTTCAAGTGGTCCCTTGCCCTGAACTGAATTCCTCCTCTTCCCTTTCTCTGCACTAATATCTTCTTCCCCATCATATCACCCCACTGTTATCCCAAGCTGGGCCTCTATATCAGTAGCCTTAAACTCGGGGCTGAGCTTTATTATTGCTCTTTTTCTGCCATCTGGAGCAATATAGGTGTTAACTTTGATCACCTTTACATTGAAAGCCTTTTCTACAGCTTCCTTTATCTCTGGTTTCTTGGCTTTCCTGTCAACTATGAAGACAAGCTTGTTCTCTGACTCAGCCATTTTTATAGCTTTCTCAGAGGAAACTATCTTTATAAGTATAGAGTATGGATCCCTCATCCGATCACCCTACAACCCTGCTTAAAAAGTCCAGAGAGGATCTGCTCCATATAGTCAATCTCCCTGGAACTCCTCCTGGAGCGAGGTCCATGACGCTGAGATTTCTCACTGGAACTACGTCTACACCAGGTATGTTCCTAGCTGCAAGTCTCAGAAAGGCATCCTCTTTTAGCACGATAAATAGAGGACCCCTTGCCCTCTTCCTTATTCTACCTCTGTACTTTCCTTTTCCGGCTCTTATCTTTTTAAATCTCTTCTTTAGCCTCTTTAGCTCATTCTGAAGACCTATTTTCATTAGTATGCCCTCCACATCCCTTGTCTTTTTCATCTCCTCTATGTCATCGGTCATTATTATGGGAACTTCCTCGACTCCATCTAATCTATGCCTCTTTGAGACAAGCTCTATCGATGCCGTTGCAGCCAAGGCTGAGATAATGCCTAATCTCTTCTCTTTTTTGTTAACTCTCTCCAAAATCACCTTCTCTACTCTAGGAGCTCCTACTCTAACCCCTTTAACAGCTTGATTTGCCCTCGCTGCCCTTCCTGCAGCCGGATATCCTCTTCCTTTTACCCTTGGAACCCTGGCTACTCCATGGCCAACTCCCCATGATTCAGCGCTTGTCCTCAAGCCCGCATATCTATCTCTTCCCTGTGGTTGTATGGACGCAGTTAAGATTGAGAGATAAACTCTTCTTATAACATCCGGCCTTATTTCCGCCTCAAAAACACTTGGCAGCTGTACTTCGCCAACAATGGAGCCATCTATGCTGTAAACTTTTCTTACTATCATGAGGACACCTCCCTCATTGTGCTGATGTACACTATCTTTGGCTTGCCCAACTCATAGGAAGGAGGTCTTATGGGATGCCTCATCATAATAAACCTCTTTGGCGGACCCATGACAGATCCGGAGACTATTATGCAATCGCTTCTCACAATGCCATAGTTGATAAACCCGCCTGGTGGATTCAAGTCCTCAACTAGTCTTACTGGATTTCCATTCTCGTATTCTGCAGGCACAATCTTCATCACCCTCTTGTTGTATTCGGTCCTCTTGTGATATCCAAGTTGTCCTGGCCTTGGCACTCTCCATGTTATATAAGGTGGATGCCTGGATCCTAAGCTTCCAGGTTTTTTTCTCCCTTTTCCTGCTTTATGAGGAAGCATCTCTATTCCAAACCTCTTTACAGCTCCCTGAAATCCCTTTCCCTTTGTCACTCCAGTTATGTCAATTAGCTGTCCTTCTTTAAACACATCTACAACTCTGATAATGTTTCCTACTACTCTTTTTGCATAATCTATCCTGGATTCCATACTTCCTCCCAGTATTGGCACCTCCAAGAGCTCAGGTACCTTCTTGCTCAGCCCTCCAGCCATCTGAGGATTTGTCCTTAGGATGAGTCTAAGGGACCCTATTTCCCCTGTTCTTCCTTCTATAATCTCCATGGCTTTATCAAAATTCCTTATCCCATTTCCTATTGGAAAAAGTCTAGAAAGAGGATCGTCCCTATCTACTATAAGTCCTGTTGCAATTGGTTTTAATCCACTTAGTTCCCTCTTATACGCCCTTATGCCAACTATTCTGACAGGGGGCGTCTCTATTACTGTTGATGGTATCGCAACCTCTGTTCCTGTTGTAGGTCTGCCTGGTCTGTCCTCTATCGCTATCAGGTGAAGCATCCCAACCTTATATCCTGGAAATCCTCCCAGCATCGGTCCTTCCTTCAGCTCAGGGTAGCTCTTGAAGCTGACTTTAGTAGTTTCAGCTCTCTTTCTAGGTCTAAACTGAAGGGATCCATGTCTTCTAGGCATCTAGTCCACCCTAAACTTGGGGCACTCAACAGCTGAGGTAGTAGCATGGTCTATAAAAACTTTCCAAACCATCGATGAGATTAAACATCCAGTATCACTGTAGCTCTCCAACCATCGTCCTCAGTTCTCAGCTCCAAGTTATGATAAGTAACTGCCTTTATTGCAGTTCTAATCTCATGTAGCTCGGGATTGAGCTTTTCACCGTATGCTCTTCCTTTTGCCCTGAACTCATCATCTTTGCATATCTCAACATCAAAGGAGGAGAAAACAATGCCCTCTGTATCTGTTATAAACAGGAGCTCCTGCAGCCAGTGGTGAAGGAGTATGTCTAGATCACTTGCTGAGACTTCTACTTCCTTTGAGACAGATCTCTTTACCTTAGATATATCTACCATGGCATTATACATAGCGAGAGCAGCTGCCTTAAACAGATCCTCAATGCTTCTTCCCCTGGCCACAAAACCCATATCTCCTTTCACATCCAAGTATTCATAGCTCATATCTTTCAATCCTCTTTTCACCGAGGCGGCATACATAGCCTAGGTGCTCTATCTATAGGCTGGAATTATTTAAGTCTATCTTGAAACTGTTAGCAGCGACATTGCTATAATAAATAGCTTTAAATAATATAAAAGAAGAGAAGTAAAAGTACCCTGCAAATTAGGTTTTAAGTTATTATGTTGAAGTATAAAGGGACACGAGATGAGTTTTAGGAGAACAAGCTAATAGGGGCTGCATGACTGCTTCTAGCTAGCGTTAAGTTTATTAACTAGCATTTTGATAACCTTGATGCTAGAGAAGCTTTACATTAGAAGCTCGAAAGAAAGCCACAGTTTTAACCGTGGGATGAATTATCGACAAGTTTAAATACAATAGTAGTTAAAGCGAGTGGCACATCAAGCCTATGCCCAGGATGCAGGGTCAAGCCCAAGCGGGCATAAGCTGATGAATCCAGAATGCAGGAGGAGGACAGGGATAAGATAGCAGTGAGAAACCTCCAAAAGAGAGACGTGGGGGCTTCATCCGTTCACCCTGAAGGCCCTCTCATGAGATGAGGAGGGAAGGATGAAGAGCTTTAGTTAACGCTCAGACAGAACGGTGTTTAGCTCTTGAAGGAAAAATTGGATGAGGATTGAGATTTCTCTAATGGGAAAATAAAGACTAAAATAATAAAATAATTTATTAAAAGAAATATCATTTAGATGCCTTAAAAATTTCCTACTTTATATTCTTTATTTGTAATACTAAATTATTAAGCCTATTTATGGTGTTAAAACAACTATGTAGACATCATCCACTCTGGCTGTTCTTGTGACTCTAGTAGGTTTCTCAACAAAAATATAAGCCCTTCTTCCCTCCTCAAGTGAGAACACATTAACTCCCATTGCTGTCAGGTTCGATCCAAGCTTTATGTTTTCCACAGATATCTTCAACATAGAGCCATTGAAGTAAAACCTCAGAAGGGCTTCGTTCAGGACAAGCTCCTTTGAGCTATTATTCCCAAGCGTTATGTTAAACTTCCCGTATATTTTGCAGAATCCCCCCTCTATCTTGACATTCGAACTGAGAAGGCTAATATGATGCTCTACAGCAGGGTTGATGTAAAACGTGATGTTGAATCTACCGTTCTTCAGGTGAACCCTATACCCATTTATCGTCACGTTTCCCTCTGTAAGCGATTTTCCCAACCAGAGATCGAGTACATCCGTGACCTGTAGGGGCCATCCGTGCTTTCCACCAAGATGCACATATGATATATTGTAATCTAATGCACTAGGACCTGTTACCTTCACTAGAGGGTAGATCCCAGTGCCGTTTGCCTCAACTGCATATATAGTGATCCCTCCTCCAGCTATTGTCAGGAAGAGGGACCATATTAGGATAAAACCAAGAAAAGATGTCCCAATCCCCTCTCTGTACACGCTGTAGAGTCCAAGTTCCTTTCTCCCGCTGTTAAAATACAGAAAACCTATTAGGAATAAGAGAAAAATGAATATAGAAATCCCAAGGGATGCGCTAATCTTGAAAATTCCTGCTATAATGCCCAATAGACAGGATAATGCTACTTTTATGAAGAATAATGTTTCTCTCTCGTCCAATATAATTCACCAGCAGCTGATCTAGGGATCGAATAAAAAACATTACGCCCAAGGAATTCCCAGCCCATTTACGTCCGATTATTTCGTGCTACTTATGCCTGTATGAGATGCTTCATGACTAAAGCTGGAAGCTTCCAGCTGAGGATTTACGCCGCCAGTCCCATCTGCTGGTTCGGGAAGCTCACGACTTCCCAATCTCATGCCCTCATTAACGCATGGGCTATATCCTGGATCCCTCACTTGGGCAACATGCCCGAATCCTTGAGGGGGAATTTTATATTTAAGCTTCATTTAAGCTAAAGCTATAGGTTTTCTGGGCATCCATCTTACAGCATGCTGTTTTAAATAGTATTAGCTAAGTCGACGTTGAGGTAGGATCTGGACATAGTAGCACATTTATAAAGTGCTAACATTGGTTTGTCGATGGAGAGAAGATCAAGTTTAACGGGCATAGAGATCAAAACCGTGATAGAATACCTAAGTCAGATAATTGGGAGCCATCTGAAAAATTTCTATCAAGTTGGGGAGTTCTTCACGATGTCATTTAGCCAAGGAGTAGGGAATAGAAGAGAACTTGTGATATTGCCCGGAAAGAGCATCTTTCTCACAGATAGAAGGATAGAGAAACCTGAGATTCCCAGCAAATTTGCAATGGCAGTGAGAAGAAGGATAAAAGGTTCAAGGTTAATTGGAGTATCCCAGATAGGGATGGAAAGAGTAATATCTCTCTTATTTTCCTCGGAAAGGGGAAAGTTCTCGGTGAACATAGAGTTGTTCGGTAAAGGGAATTTTGTAGTGGCGGATGAGAATGGAGTGATAGAGCTGGCATCAAGCTACAGAAAGTTTAAGGACAGGGAAATAGGGAGAGGAAAACCGTATTTTGTTCCAAGAAGCGTGTTTGACCTGGATACTCTCGAGCCAAGAGAGATAGAGGTATGGAGGGCTCTTACAAGCTTGGGAATAGGTCCTCCTTACATGAACGAGGTCTTGAGGAATGCAAAGCTAGATCCCATGAGGAAACTTTCAGAGATGAGTCAGGAGGAGATATCATCCTTTCGAGAAGAAGTATTAAACTTATATAATGCAATGAGAAACCCTAATCCCGTAATATATATTAAAGATGAAAATTATATAGATTTCTCATTTATAAAGCTTAATTGTATAGAAAATGAGTATAGGGAATTTGATGACATAATGAGGATGCTCGAGGAGTATTTCTGGGGATTTCTGGAGGAGGCAAGCAAGATAAAAGGAGTAGAAACCCTTGAGAAAGCTAAATATAGGTATTTAGAGGAGGCAAGAAGGCTCAGGGAAATAGGTGACTTTATATTCAGCAACATACCAACTTTGGATCTATTGCTGGAGAAGGTGAGAAGGGGTGTTGACGATCAGGCGATTCTGAAAATTGATAAGAACAAGAGATCCGTAGTCCTATCAGTGGAAAATATGGAGATAGAGCTTGATTATACTCTTAATGCAGTTAAAAATGCACAAAAATACTATGAAATGGCAAAAAAACTTGAGAGAAAGGCTGAAGGGATCGAGAGGATTAAAGAAGAGAGAAAAGAGGAAAAAGAGGTTCTTACATATAGAAGAAAGTGGTATGATGATTTCAGATGGTTCATATCGTCAGAGGGATTCATGGTGCTAGCTGGAAGGGATAGGAACACGAACAGGATTCTAGTGAACAAATACATGGAGGATGGCGATTTGTTCTTTCATGTAGACATGCCCGGAGGGGCTGTTGTCATTGTGAAATGCCATGGGAAAAGCGTGGGAGATATAACTCTTGAGGAGGCAGCTGTATTCGCAGCTTGTTTTTCAAGAGCTTGGAAGGAAAAGCTAAGTTCAACCGATGTATACTATGTGAGAGGAAATCAGGTCAAAAAGCATCCTCCACCCGGAACTTTCATACCGAAAGGAGCCTTCTTTATAGAAGGAAGAAGGGAGTATATAAAAGCTTATTTAAGGCTCTCTGTTGGGATAATGAGGCATGAGGATGAACTTAGGCTCATTTCAAGTCCTCCAAGCGCCTCATGGAGGATGATTGCACATATAAATATAAGACCAGGAAATATTATAAGAGAAAAAGCAACACAGATTATTAAGAAGGAACTTGAGAGAAGAATGGGGGGCATGAGACTATCCTTGGATGCGAAGGAGATAGTTAGAGCACTGCCTCCCGGAGATATAGAAATAGAGGGATGAAGATGTGGGCCCTAATACCTCCTAAGAAGGAGAAGTCTGAGATTTCCTTGCTTGTAGCTGAGATAATGACCAGAAATGTGATAACAGCTGCTCCAGATACTTCTATAGCTGATGTTGCAAAGCTTATGAGGGACAAAAATATAGGGTCCGTTGTTGTTCTGGAGAACGGAAGAATAGCGGGTATAGTCACGGAGAGGGATATAGTCACGAGGTATGTCGCAAATCCAATGGGAAGAAGGCCTGAAGAGGTTATTACAGGAGATATAATGACCAGAAATCCGATAACTATAAGGGACAACATTGATGTAATGGAGGCAGCTAAGATAATGGCGGAGAGGAATATAAGAAGACTCATAGTGGTGAACTCAAAGGGCGAAATAGTCGGCATAGTATCATCAAGGGATATAATGAGAATAGCCCCTCATATAGTCTTTATAACGTCAGAAAAGCTCAGACAAGCAAGACAAAGGACTGGATGGGCCCCCTGAGGTGAGTTAAAATGAAAGTGAAGGATTATATGAGCTCACCAGTTGTCACAATTTCCCCTTACGACACGTTGGGAAAAGCTAAGAATTTGATGCTAGAAAGAGGGATTCACAGGCTCATTGTTGTGGATGAGAAGGGATTGCCTGTGGGTGTTATCTCGATATCGGATATGATAAGAGCTGTATCGTCAGGGGGTCCCCCTTGGAGATGGAGGGATAAGAATTCGGCTCTTGTGATGAGGTACATGAGCAAGGATCCTGTAACAATAGGAGCTGAGGAAACAATAACAGAGGCTGCAAGAATAATGGTTGAAAGAAATTTAAGCTGTCTTCCAGTTATGCTAAACAGGGAGTTAGTCGGGATAATAACAAAAACTGACATGACAAAGTTGTTCTCTGAGAAATTTAGGAATGTGTTGAAGGTGAGGGATATCATGAGAAACCCCCCTGAGGTTAGGGAGACTCTTCCAGTGAAGAAGGTGTTAAAGCTCTTCTCGAAAAATAGAGAGGACGCTATCCTTATAGTCGGATCTAAGGGGAGGCCTGTTGGATTTCTGACTGAAAGGGATTTATTCTTCTACGAGACATCAAGAGTCAAGGGTTATTCTGTTGTTAACTCTGAATTTGGCAGAATTAGCAGTGAGATAAAGGAAAAGAGGGTTTCTGAAGTGGCTAGAGAGATAAAGACAACGCTTAATCCGGAGATTGATGCGGCGAAAGCTGCGAGAATGATGCTGGACTGGGGTGTTACTGGGCTTCCTGTAGCAGAGGGAGAAAATATTATAGGTGTGCTGACAAAGAGAGATGTTGTGAGGGGTGTCTATATTGCCTCTAGCAGAGATGAAAGTTGAAGAACTTATGACAAGTCCCCCTGTCTGTATACAAAAGGACTCTCCCATCGGAAAAGCCTTGGATCTCATGCTTAATGGAGATTTCTCTCATTTAATAGCTGTTGATGGAAAAAGAGTTGCTGGAATAGTTTCTATGTGGGATCTAGTTGATGTACTTGGTTCCTCTAGGTTCAGAAATGTGCCTGTGAGCAGAATACACGTGAGTGCTGTGATGAGCGAGCCTGCCGTTACTATACAAGCTGATTCTAAGGTTAAGGATGCAAAAAGAATAATGCTGGAGAATGATTTTAGCTGCCTTCCAGTGATGAGAGGGGATGAGCTCGTCGGTATAATAACCGAGACTGATATAGTCAGGAGGATAAAGGATAGCTCCCCTTTGAGGGATTTAATGAGGATCTCATACCCAAAGGTGATGCCGATAGACAGAATAGTGCATGCTAGAGCTGTAATGATCGAGAATGGAATTAGGGTAATACCTGTCGTTGAGGAGGGAAGACTTGTTGGTCTCGTCACAGAAAAAGCTCTTGCAAAAGCATTTTACGATCTTAGAGCTGAATCCAGAGTATATCATGTTGAAGAAGCTGTTAGAAAGGTGCTTGTTGAGGATGTGATGGAAGAATCCCCAGAGGTCCTTAAGGAGAACCAAAGCATAGAAGAAGCGGCAATGCTCTTTTATAAGGCCAGAATACCTGCCCTTCCAGTTATAGAAGGGGATATTATAAAGGGAATGCTGGAAAGGAAGTCCCTTTTGCTCAGAGTTTAACTGAATCTATTAACATTGCAAGCAGGCCAAGCAACATTGAGATCTTTATTAGGAAGGATACCCTGCCAGCTACTTGTTTGTTTATGTTCCGAGAGAGGATAGCCGATCGAAGGAGGAAGATCACAGCTGTAGTGGAGAGAAACAGGTATATTAGGCCGGATAATCCTGCAATGAATGGTATGTAAGTAACTATAGTGGCCAAAAGACATATGGTGAGTATAGCTCTTCCAGCTGTTTCTTCACCCTTTATGATAGCTATTGTTTTAACTCCTGCGGCTCTATCACCTTCTATATCCTCAACTCCCTTTGTTATCTCCCTAGCTAGATTTACCAAGAAAGCTATAAGTGAGTATAGGATAACTCTGTATGTTATGGAATAAAGTCCTCCATAAATTATCGTAAAGGCCACGCCCAAGCTGACCAGGATGTTCCCAATGAGCCCCTCTCTCTTGAGCCTAAGACCGTAAAGATACCAAGCAACTGAAAAGAAGAGGGCTATCATAAAGTGAGCTACACTTATAAAATAAGATAACAGAGTTCCTGCTGTTGAGAGCAAAATGTAGAGAAAGGCAGCCTCACTTCTGCTGACCATTCCGCTTGGTATTGGTCTATAGGGTCTGTTTATTCTGTCTATCTCTACATCAAAGAAGTCATTTATAGCATTTCCCCCCATTAAAATAAGAGAGGGAACTAAAAGGCATATAAAAAGGCGATCTACCGGATAAATAGGAATTCCTGCAGAAAACCATCCTACAAGAGTGCCTATTGATGCTAAAATTGCATTCTTTGGTCTTAAGAGGAGGATGATGCCCTTCAGCTTTCTCACAGGGGATAATTGGGGTTAAATATATAAATAGATGTAATCCTTGGTCCGTATGAGAAGGGCAAAGGTGGGGGTAATTGGCTGTGGATGGTTCGGAACAGCGCATGCCAGGGTTTACAGGGAGATAGGAAACGTGGACCTAGTTGCTGTGTCTGATATAAATCTGGAGAACGCCAAAAGGGTTGGAGAGATGTACAATGCAAGATATTATGGATCCCCTGAGGAGATGCTTGAGAGAGAGGAGTTGGATGCTGTAAGCATAGTAGTTACACCTCAGTATCTGACTAAAATAGCAATTTTAGCAGCAGAAAACGGGATAAACATGTTAGTGGAGAAGCCTGTTGCAACCAACAGGCAGGAACTGGAGGAACTTGTATCTGCTGTGGAGAGAAGTGGAATCATATTTATGCCGGGCTTTATAGAGATATTCAATCCAGCTGTCGAGGAGCTTAGAAAATATTTGAAATCCGGAGAGATAGGAGAGCCTCTTATGATCTCGTCCGAGAGAATGGGGAGAAACCCTAAAAGACCTCTTGGTTGGAATATAGGGGTTTCCTTGGATCTTGGAGTTCATGAAATGTACGTGCAGATGTGGCTAATGGGACAGCCAACAGCCGTTAGATCAGTGTTGGGAAGAGGGGAGAATGGCTATGATGAGGCAGCGGTCTTCATTCTTTCATTTCCCAAGGATGTCCTTGGAGTTATATCCACAAACTGGCTCACACCAGCAGGTGTGAGAAGGATAAGGGTCTCTGGATCTAGAGGAAGTGCATGGGTTGATTACCTGAATCAAACTCTGGTCATAGAAAGGTCGGATCACTCTTTTATTCCTCAGATAAGGAGGAAAGAACCCCTTCTAGAGGAACTTCAAAGCTTTATAAACTCCGTTATAGATGGGAGGAAACCTGATGTAAATGAGAAATTCGCAAGAGATGTCCTAATTTCCCTTTTTAGTGGGATTGAGAGAGGAATAGAGATGAAGTGATGAAGATGATCAGAAGGGAAAATGGAAGAATAATATTGACAGGCAAGCTTGTAAAGGAGCTATATCTTGAGGGATATGGTGAGCTTTCGGACGATGGCTTAGAGCTTGATCCAATTGAGCTAGCATCCTTAGTTCAGAGAGGAACAATAAAAGTACCTTTAAGAGATGCCCTTGAGACTCTAGCCAGTGATCCGAACCTTTTTGTCAAGTATGTAGTTTACTCCGATCTTAGAAATAGGGGGAAAGTTGTTGTAAATGAAAGAAATACTCCGTTTCTAAGGCTCTATCCAGAAGGGGCAAGGATAGGAGAAGCTTCTGCCAGAGTCCTTGTTCTTCCACTTCAGGAGGACGACATTCTCAGACATGGAGAAATAATAAGATCTCTAAGCACAGCAGGTAAGCTTAGAAAGGAACTCTTTCTAGCAATAGTTGATGATAGACTTGATGTGGTTTATTATGAGGCTAAGCTATTCAATCCAAAGAGGGTAAAAGATGAAAAAAGCCTGCCTAAAGCTGAGGGAACTTTGATACATGACAGGGTTATCATATGGGATGAGGATGTAGGAGGGGAGCTCTACAGAAGAGGATTCTGGGGCCATCCTCTTGGCATCAGAAAACCCCAGATAAATGAAAAATTCAAGGCAAAGCTGCAGTTAAACCTCATGGAGTCGATATACCTGATGAGGAAGGGAGTTCTTACTGTTAGAAAATCTAATGGGGGAGAGATAAATGATGAGGAGCTCCTCAACCTGGCGATGAGGATAAAAGGTGATATAAGATCGAGGCTAACTGTGTTTTCATATTGGAGGGACTTGGGTTATGTTGTAAAGCCAGCTCAAAAGTACGGGGCAAACTTCATGCTCTATGAAAAGGGCCCTGGACTAGAACATGCCCCATATCTCTGCTTGATCAGCAGCTACGATGACAAAATAGCTCCTGTAGATCTGATAAGAGTCGGGAGAATAGCTACAAGCGTGAGAAAGGAGCTTATCATAAGCGTTCTAAAAGAGGATAGAATAATAAACTACAAAATATCATGGACTAGGATCTAGTGAAGATCTAATCCAGCTATCCTGCCTGATATTATATTTATGAAAACCTCATGTTTTATCCCTTTCTTCCTAGCTAGATCTATTGATATTCCGTATCCCCTCCCGGTACTTTCTATATCTGAGAGCTTTATGAGATAGAATCCCCTTTCACTTTTTTTAAACTTGACTGCTACCCAGGCCTCAGCTCCCATCATAGATGAGAGCTTCTCGAGCTCCTTCACCTCTTCTGGATCCAAATAAACTTTTTCACCTGAAGTTGTCTTCACCTCTATGAGGAAAAACCTGCCATTAATTCCAGCTATGAGATCAGATGCTGGATGACCTGTAGAGCCACTCCCAGCTACTCTCAGGGCAGCTATTCCATTGGACCAGAATAGGTCCAGTAGATCCCTCTCAGCTTTCACCCCTCTCTTCATTTCAACCCTTCTCCGTCAAAATAACAGCTCCATCTTCTGTTATCATAACAGTGTTCTCATACTGAGCAACAGGCATCCCTCTGGCTTCCACTAGAACTGGATAATCGTATAGTCCTCCTTTTTTAGCGAGCACTCTCAGCAATTGAGCTATATCCCTATCGTCTAGGTTTTTTCCCATCTCTTTTTTCACCCATCTCTCGCAGAAGGGAAGGCCCATGAATTGTTTTTGTGCCAGCCTCATAATTGTCTTCTCTGAGCTGGAGCTGGTTCTCACATTCTTTTTGAAGGAGAATATATAGACTCTGTTATCATTTAACACAATTCCCTCCCCCTCAAATGTTGTCACAAAGGGCTCAACTGCAAATACATCCCCAGGCTTCAGCTTATATAGGCTGAGAGAGATGTAATTTGGTATATCTATGCCTGAATGAAGCTTATACTTTGTTATTTTGTGTCCCGCTAGGTTCTTTATTGGCTTCATCCCTCCATTCTTTATGCTCTCATATATAGCCCTGCTTACATCCATTATCCTAGCTCCAGGTTTCATTACCTTAACAGCTTCATAAAAAGCCTCTCTGGCTACATCTGATATCTTTTTGTATGAATCGTTAAAGCATATGGTTCTAGCAGCATCAACTATGCATCCATTTAGCACTATCCCAGCATCAAGCTTGAGGACTGAACCTTTTTGCACATACGACCTATCTGAGGGGAAAGGCGTGTAATGGGCCGCTATCTCGTTCATTGATAAGTTTACCGGAAAAGCTGGTTTCATCCCCATATCCATTATTTCCTTCTCTATATCCTCTGCTATCGATATAAGACTCATGCCTTCCTTTATTTTTGACTGCCACCTATTTAGAATTGATGAAAGAGCCTCCCCAGCTCTGAAGTAATCATCTTCTTCGCTCATCAAGGTTTTTCACAACACCTAAATATAAAAGGATTCCCACTTGCTTGGGAGTCAGTTTGATAGCAATGGGCATAGAGTCCACTGCGCACACATTTGGGGTAGGAATAGTTGATGAAAGAGGCAGAATACTGGCAAATGAGATATCATCATACTCTTCTGAAGGAGGAGGAATGAAACCGTTTGATGTAGCAGAACATCATGCAAGAAAAGCTGCTGAGACAATAAAAAGAGCTTTAGATAGTGCATCTATAAGCCTGAAGGATATTGATATCATTGGGTTCTCCCAAGGACCAGGAATATGGCAGGCTCTCTCAGTCGGAGCTAGCATTGCAAGAGCTTTATCAAAACTCTTGGAAATTCCTATGGTAGGGGTAAATCACCCAATAGCCCATGTGGAGATAGGAAGGCTCCTCACAAAGGCAAAAGACCCTGTTATCGTCTATATATCGGGAGGAAACACACAGATATTGACTCATGTCTCAGATAGATATGTTGTCATGGGCGAAACACTTGACATAGGCTTCGGAAATGCGCAGGAGAAGTTGGGAAGGATAGTTGGCCTCGGATTTCCAGCTGGACCTGAGATAGACAGAGTAGTTGGAAGATGGATAGATCTGCCCTATACTGTCAAGGGGATGGATCTTGCATTCAGTGGAATATTAACGGAAGCTGAAAGACTCATAAAATCTGGGCTTAGAAAGGAGGATGTCATCTGGAGCTTCGTCGAGGTATGCACATCTATGATAGCAGAAGTAGCTGAAAGAGCTCTTGCTCATACAGGAAAGAATGAACTCCTTCTTGTTGGAGGAGTTGCTGCATCTCCAAGGCTCCAAGAGAAGATGAGAATCATGTGCAAGGAGAGGAATGCTGTTCTAAAGGTCCCACCTGCCGAGTTCTCCAGAGATAATGGTGCTATGATAGCTTGGACTGCTATCTTATCATTTAAATACATAGGCCCTTTGAGCCATGAGGAGAGCAACATAAAGCCATACTGGAGGATAGATGATGTCCAATGGCCCCTTGTGGATATAGACGAAAATTGAGTTGGAGGTGAGTTCATGAAGATAGTCATAACAGGTCTAACAGGATCTGGAAAGAGCACCCTAGGAAAAAAGCTTGCCAAGGAGCTTGGCCTCAAGTATGTCTCAGGAGGAGATCTCCTAAAACAGATAATAGCTGGAGAAAAAGCAGGATATGCTGGTTGGTGGGAGACAGAGGAGGGAGAAAAAGCCATGAATAAGAGGAAAGAAAGGGAGGAATATGATAGGGAGGTGGATAGACGGCTTCTTGAGATTATGGAAAAGGAGGAAAATGTGCTCGTTGACTCTTGGACTGCTTCATATTTATATAAAAAGAGAGATGCAGTGAAAATATACCTGAAGGCTGATATAGAGGAGAGAGCTAAAAGGGTGTCAAGAAGAGATGGAATCTCGGTAGAGGAGGCAAAGGAAGCAATAGAAAAGAAGGATAGATCGTCCATAGAGCTTTATGATAGGCTTTATGGCTTTAGGCTCGATGAGGATTTAACCCCCTTTAATTTAGTGCTTGACACGACGAAGCTTGATGAAGATGATGCCTTTAAGTTGGTGCTCATGTACGTGAAGAGGTGGTTCTGTGAGGAGAGAAGAACTTGCGAAAATGATAGATCATACTCTATTAAAACCCCAAGCCACTGAGGAGGATGTAAAAAGACTTGTCGACGAGGCAAAACAGATGGGATTCTATGCTGTTTGCGTTAACCCTTGGTATGTAGGCTTAGCATCCAAGCTACTAAGGGGAAGTGGCATAAAAGTTGCTGGAGTTGTTGGATTCCCGCTAGGTTCAACTTTTGCTGAAGTGAAGGAGAAGGAAGCTGGATACATAGCTGAGATGGGAGCAGATGAGGCTGATATGGTGATGAACATAGGGGCTTTAAGAAGCGGGAGATACAACGATGTGGTCAAGGAGATAAGATCTGTTGTAAAGTTCAACTTCGAGCATGTCAAAGTCATAATAGAAGTTTCCCTTTTATCTGAGGAGGAAGTTAAAGCTGCTTGTGATGCAATAATCGATGGAGGGGCTGATTTCGTCAAGACTTCAACCGGTTTCCTCCAGAGAGCAACGACAGCTGAAGATATAGCCTTGTTGAAGAGAATAGCTGGAGATAAACTGAAAATAAAAGCTGCTGGTGGAATAAGAAGTTATGATCAGGCCCTAGAGATGATAAAAGCTGGAGCAAGCCGGATAGGAACTAGCACAGGCCCTGAGATCCTAAAAGGAGCTCCAGATTAGCTGATCTATCAGGGATAAGCTTAATTTGTTTCTTATTTTGAGATCTCCCGCATAGCTAGAAATTTATATTCTCTTCCTGCTACTATCCCTAGATGAAGAGCTTGAAAGAGGAAGTCGAGGAGATAAAGGCTAGATATGGAATAGTTGGAAGAGACAGAGAGCTAGCAATGATTCTTTCGGCGATAAGAGCAAATAGACATGTGCTACTGGAGGGTCCTGTGGGAGTTGGAAAGACCCTTCTTGCAAGATCGGTCTCCGAGTACATGTCGAGGGATTTCATAAGAGTTGACGGAGATGAAAGACTCGATGAGAACAAGTTGATAGGTCACTGGGATCCCCCTTCTGTCCTGAAAAATGGATATGTGGAGAGCTCATTTGTTGAAGGTCCTCTCACAACTGCTGCGAAGAAAGGGGGAATACTTTTCATAAATGAGTTAAACAGACTTCCCGACTCAGCACAAAATGCCCTTCTTCCTGCAATGGACGAGGGAATAATAGGCATACCTCATCTTGGACAGATAAGAGCAAAGGATGGCTTTCTTGTCATAGCAACGCAAAATCCGGAGGAGAGCATAGGAGTGACAAGGCTTTCTGAGGCGTTGAAGGACAGATTTGTCCTGATAAAGTTGGATTATCAAAGCCAGGAGGAAGAGGAGGAGATAGTCAGGTTAAGAAGTGGAGCAAAAAGAGAGGAAGTTGTAAAGATAGCTGTCTCAATAGTAAGAGAGACCAGAAGAGATCCTGCTGTGAAGAGGGGTGCATCTGTGAGAGCTGCAATAGACATGGCTGTTTTGGCTGAATCAAGTGAGATGAGCTGGCATGAGATAGCAATGATGGTCCTTCCCAAGAGAATAGAGCTCAGGGAGGATGTAGTTGGATCTGAGGAAGAGATAATAAGAAGAATAGTTGATAGAGTTCTCTCAAAAGAGGTTTTTCAGCAAGCGAGGGGGATTTAAATCCCCCGATGAAGCCTCAAGAACTTCATGAAAAGATCCATCTGGATTCAAGAGTGCCGATAGATTACAGTCTTATTGAAAGAGCTGCTGTCTCATCCATAAGCGATATAGATAGTCTTATATCATTAGCTGGAATTAGCAGGGATGTAGTTGCAAGAGTTGTCTCAGATAACCTGAGAAATCCAATCTTTCTATCTGAAGTGGAGATAAAACCAGAAAAAGGAGTTAGGCTATATAGGGCGATCAGATGGAACATGAACGAGAGGGCTAGAAGGATGTTCAGAGCCATTCTCAGCAGGATACTTGTAAAGGAGGGAATAAGACTGTATTCTGCTATGAGAGGAAAGCACAGGATGAGGAAAGTTGATTACTCTCCTCCAATGGATTTCTCACTTGAGGATACTCTGGAGAAAATTGTTGAGAAATCGAAAAGAATTGATGAGGTGTCCTATGAGGATATAGTTGGGCTTGAGAGGAGGGATTTGAGGAGATCTGCTGTCATAATAATAGATTCAAGTGGATCAATGACAGGGAAGAAGATGACATTGGCCTCCATACTCGCAGCTTCTGTTGCTTATGCTGTCAGATTTGGCGATTACTCTGTGATAGCGTTTAGCGATAGGGCTGAGGTCCTTAAAAGTGCTGGAAAAAAGGTTAGAGTGGAAGAGATCGTTGAAAAAATACTTGATCTTAGCCCAATAGGCTATACAAATATGAGAGAAGCTCTAATAGCAGCTAAAAGGGAGAGAGATATGCTGGGCGAATGTAAGTATGTCCTGATAACAGATGGGAATTACAACGTCGGAGGGGATCCCCTGGAGATAGCAAGAAACATGAGGATGTTAAATGTAGTCAGAATAGAGGGAAGGAGGGATAATGTGGGGAGAATAAACTGTATTAAGATAGCAGAAGCTGGAAAAGGAAGGGTGTTTGAGGTGAACAGCATCAGCAGGATACCAGAAGTCCTATCTAACATATTTATGAATTAGATGTTTATATCCACATTCGAGAGGATTCTCAGGCGGGGGTAGCCAAGCCAGGTCAAAGGCGCGAGGCTTAGGACCTCGTCCCTAAGGGGTTCGTGGGTTCAAATCCCACCCCCCGCATCATTTTATGCTTAAATTTATTCATAAGATTCTTGAAAACAGGGAGAGCCGATCAGGTCTTGGAGGAATCTTTTTGAATTATCGTTAGAAGAAGTAGCTCTATGGATAAGCGCGAAATTTTTTAAAGACCTTTATATAGGCCAGTGATATTATTTCAGGTTTTTTTTCTAGAGGATGTGCTCTAGCCTCTAGGCTGCTGGTTCTGGTAAGACAACTTTAAGATAGACTATCTTTATCAGCTTTCTCGGTGAATTTCGGTAGAAAATTCCGTAGCATTATTGGAAGTTTTAGAAACCTTTTTAACTCCAGGCTTCCAGGATATTAGATGGAGCTCGTGATATTTGACCTGGATGGAACATTAATAGATTCCCACTTTGATAAAGTAGGCGCTAGGTTGTCTATAGTAGAGCTATTAAGAGAAAGAGGTGTTGATCCATCACCTCTGAGAATGGAGGATCCCCTGCAGAAATATATTGACTTAGCTAGAAGGGAAAATTTGTTAAATGAGGTAAAGATCATACTTGATGAGTATGAGATAACTGCATTTTCTCAATCGAAGCCGAAAGATGGGCTTTATGATGTTCTGAATTTTATGCGTAGGAGAGGGTTAAAAATAGGTCTTCTAACAAATGCCGGTAAAAAAGCAACCGAATATGCTTTAACGAGGTTTAATCTAAAAAGTTATTTCAACGCAGTAGTAACCAGAGATGACTGCTATAGAATGAAACCCAATCCAGATGGCATAATCCTCCTTATCTCCATGATTAGATGTGATAAAAAGAGGACAGCATTCGTAGGGGATACAGCTCTGGATGTTGAAGCCGCAAAATCAGCAGGAGTTCTATCAATAGCCCTCTTGGATGGAGTTGGAAAACCCAGTGAGATAGAAGTAAGTAAGCCTGATTACACCGTTGGGTCTATAAGAGATCTGATAAATTTGCCAATATTCAAATAGCGGGCCCGGCGGGCTTCGATCCCGCGACCTCCCGGTTAAGAGCCGGGCGCTCTAACCATACTGAGCTACGGGCCCTGAGAGTTATAAGATGAAATATAAAAGGTTTTACTGTCTCCTTAATAGCTTTTTAGTATTAAAAAAATCCTTAGGAAAACTGTCAGTAATCTAAAATATAACCTTTCATAACCTTTTAAGCCCCATTCTAAAAGCTTTAGCCTATAACATGGCTTTATAAGCTGAGGAAGATCTAAAGATTGTTACAGAAGATATTCAATGCGAAGAATGGAATATGGCTGCCTTTATCGCATCTTCTGCCGACTTATAGGTTTTCACGCCGATTTTTTCCAGTATCTCGGACCCTTCCTTTGATCTATTTCCTGATAGCCTAACGAAAAGGGGAACTTTTGCTCTGCCTTCAACAAATCTCTTTATCCCTTTTGCGACCTCAACTCCATCTGTTATCCCACATAAGGTGTTAACAACAATCGCTTTGACCTTCGGATTTGATGATATCATCTCCAGCCCTGCATAGACCATTTCAGATGATGCCCCTCCACCTATGTCGCAGAAATTGGCAGGTCTTCCGCCCATCAAATGCACTAAATCCATTGTCGCCATAGCTAAACCGGCTCCATTTGCCATTGTGCCTATATCTCCATCAAGTTCGACATAGGAGAGCCCTTTCCTTGCAGCCTCCCCTTCTCTCCCCTCTTCTTCTTCGGAGAACTCAGGATGTCTGAAGAGCGCATTGTCATCCACTTCTATCCTAGCATCCAGAGCTATGAGCTTTCCATCTGAAGAGAGGGCAAGAGGATTTATCTCAAGCATAAAAGCATCATAATCCACTGTTATCCTCCAGAGCTTTAGGGCTATTTCAGCTATCTCCTTCTCCCTCTCTCTATCAATGTTCTTTGCCAAAGTCCTAGCCTGATAGGGCATCATTCCTATAAGTGGATTTATTGGCACTCTTATCACCGATTCTGGATACTTCAGGGCCATCTCCTCCACATCCATCCCTCCATGCGCTGATGAGATGAAGGTGAAGCCTCTTGCTGTCCTGTCCACTATGCCGCCTATATAGTACTCCCTCTTCACATCGACAAACTGCTCGACAAGCAGGCTCCTCGGCCTAAGCCCATAGAACTCAGAGGAGAGCATCTCCCTTGCCGTTAAGAATGCTTCATCAGCTGAGCTCACTAGCTTGACTCCTCCGGCCTTCCCTCTTCTTCCTGTTGGTATCTGGGCCTTCAAAACTGCTTTTCCTCCGAGCTTCTCAGCAGCATCTCTGGCCTCTTCAGGACTTTTGGCCACAAACCCCTTTGGAACGGGTATCCCATACTTTTCCATTGCTTTTTTGGCCTCGTGCTCCAACAACCTCATATGGTCTTACAACCCATAATCAATAAAAATTTTTAAGAGACGGGGAACTTGATGCACTATGATATACCTAAAGGAAAACACGAGGGTGCTCGTTCAGGGGATAACTGGAAAACAGGGAAGCCTTCACACAAAGCTCATGCTAGATTATGGCACAAAAATAGTTGCTGGAGTCACTCCAGGGAAAGGAGGATTTGAAGTTCTTGGAGTTCCTGTCTTCGACTCAGTCAGAGAAGCAGTGTCAAGAGTCGGCAGGGTTGATGCCTCAATAGTATTTGTCCCTGCTGCTCATGCAGCTGATGCTGTCTACGAGGAAATAGATGCTGGAATACCCCTCATAGTAGTGATAACGGAACACATTCCGGTTCATGACACAGCAAAATTTGTGAACTATGCTAGGATGAAGGGCTCTGTCATAATAGGGCCGAACACACCGGGCATAATAGCCCCTAGCAGGAGGATAAAGATAGGGATAATGCCAGCCGATTCCTTCTCCCCAGGGAGCATAGGAATAGTGTCCAGAAGCGGGACCCTTACGTATGAGATATCAGAGGCCATATCAAGGGAGGGATTTGGGACTTCTACAACGCTTGGAATAGGAGGAGATCCGATAACAGGGCTGAACTTCGTCGATGTCCTCTCAGAGTTTGAGAAGGATGAAGAAACGGAGGCTGTTGTTCTAGTGGGAGAGATAGGAGGAAATGCTGAGGAGGAAGCAGCAGAGTACATAAAGAGGGGATACAAGAAGCCTGTGGTCGCATACATAGCTGGAAGAATGGCTCCTCCTGGAAAGAGAATGGGTCATGCTGGAGCCATAATAACGGGAGGACAGGGAACCGCTGAGTCAAAGGAAAAAGCGTTGAGATCAGCGAATGTCCCTGTTGCAAGAAAGCCTGATGAAGTTGCTGATCTTCTCAAGGCTGTTTTGAGGAAATAGCCTCTTCTATTAGGACATAGAACTTGTAGCCACCATGCGACATTGTTCTCACATATCCTGACCTCTCAAGCTCATCTAAAATCGGTTTAACCTCATTGTATGGGGCCTTTAACTTTGAAATTATCTCTCTAAGGCTTATTGCCCTATCTCTGTTCTCCTTAAGTAGATTTATCACAGCTTCCTTCGTGACCATTAATATACAGTACATCAGTTATCCTTAAATCTTGCTGATGATGTTGCAAGTGGGTGCGCATAATGCCGCTCGATGATCCAATAAAAAGAAGGATTGCCACAAAGGCATTACTGGAGTATAAAATATGTAGAAACTGTGGTGCTAGAAATCCAATGTCGGCTGAGAAATGCAGAAGGTGCAAGAGCTACAACCTGAGACCCAAGCATGCAAAGCTTGTGAAGAAGTAAGCGGGCCCGTAGCTCAGCAAGGATTAGAGCGGCGGCTTGCGGAGCCGTAGGTCGCGGGTTCAAGTCCCGCCGGGCCCGTAAGTTCTGAGATCTTTGTTGATGCCGTTGCCAGCAGTTCTAAACAGATAGATTTGAATGGGCATTAATGGCATTTATTGAAGCTTCAGTTGTGGGAAGATAAATGTCCCGAAAGGAGCATGAAAGTGACTTCAAATGGGGGTTTTCTCCATCCCTAAAGCTTTAAGCTTATGATAGGATGAAAAGGTTCACTCTGACGGAGTCGGAGGACGATACCGAGCCCCCGATGAACTCGAGAGAGGGACAAGGTCTGATGAAGACCGAGAGCTGTGTAGTAAAAACTACATAGTTCAGAACTCCATGCATTGCCTTTCAATCACAAGCCTCCCCAGCAGTATGTAGGCCGTTATTTCTTATTTTTGATTATTCTATTGATGATGCGGTAGATTTATATTAGGCTCTCTTCCTTTACTAAAACAGCGGCCGTAGTCCAGCCTGGATAGGATGGAGGCCCCCCATGGAATCGGGGATAGCCTCCGACCCGGGTTCAAATCCCGGCGGCCGCATTAATTTATTAAAAAATAGATAGCCCCGGCCGGATTCGAACCGGCGTCACCGGGTCCAAAGCCCGGTATGCTTGACCACTACACCACGGGGCTTCTCCTTTTTCAGCAATGGATGAAATTTAAGCATTTCAGTCCAGATCTAAGTATGATAGATTATTGAATCATAGCTTGAAATTCTGCCTTAAGGTGCTAATTGCCCTATTTAGCCCTTATATCTTGCCTTTAGCTCCTTCACGGCTTCTGGAAAGCTTTCTGCTGTCACATTATCGAATGTCTTCTTTATCTCCCTCATTATCGCTCTTTCTAGAAGAGAAGCTCCAGCGCTTCCGAACATCTTCGTCAGAACCTCTATGAACTTCTCAGGTTTGTTGAAGACTTCCTCTCTCGTCATCTTGTAGCTGCTCCTCATGTGCCAATATATCACATATTTTGCATTCTCCCCCAAGGAGCTGAGACCCCTGCCAACGCATTCCAAAACAGCTTTCTTCAGATCCATTCTATCACCTCATACTATTGGGGTAAGTTCTATACCTCTCTCACCAGCGAAGTCCAGATGGTAGTAGATGGATGGAGGCTTCCTGCTCCTGAGCAGAAGGGTTCCCTCCATCATGTTTATCTCAAGAGAACTGTCGACTAAGTCCTCAAGCTCATCCCTTATCTTTGTCGATGGCCTTACAATGAAAACAGCTGTGTCCTCGGTGTCTTTAACCTGTCCCATTATGTCGAGGCTCATTGCCCTCAGATCCTTCCCGGGGAAGTAGTACTCGAGAAAGTCCATTCCAGCTATTATCATGCAACTCCTTTCCTCCTCTCCTCTTGTCTCCTTTATTATCCTCTTGAGATCCCTGAGGGCAGCTTCAGGAGATGCGAGGTCTATCTCCTCCTTTCTCACATCCACCACCTTTATTTTGCTCTTCAGCTCCTCTGGAAGTTGTCCTACTGTTGCCTCTGTCATCGCCCTCATGCTTATTCCAGCTATCGGCAGGACAACAGCACTTCTCCCTGTTATTACAAAGTTTGAAATCATAGTTGCTATGAATGGAAGTATCACGTGGGAGAACACCTCCCTTCCCAGCAGGAAGAGAATACCAGATCCCTTCGGTATTCCTCTGCCCAGAAGCTTGTCAAGCTGTATGCTTCCAGTGGAATAAGCACCTTCAAGCTTTATCGGTCTGAACTCCCTTGTTGGCTCAGGTCTTCTGATAGCTGAAGGCTGAAACATCCTGAACCTCCCCTCATGTAGCGTAAATATGTACCTCTTCTGCGGTATTGGAGTCCCCCTTATCTTCTCCCATGCTATGTACCTCATTCTAGCTCCGTCTACCTCCCTGTCCTCAAGCACAACTATGGCATCAGCTAGATAGTCGAGCGTGCTGCTCTCAGCTGTCTCACTCACAAACACAAGCTTTGATTCAGTCGGCTCCACCATTGCAGCGAGGGATTTCTCTGCCCTGAGCCTCTCAACAGGATCAAGCTCCTTTGCTATGGAATCCCATGAATCAAGGATTATCACTGGATTTTTAAGCTCCTCTGTCGCCTTTATAACAGCTTCCATTACATCTGCAGCTGATCCAAGCCTTAAATCCTCAAAAGATATTCCCCTCACAGCTCCCTCTTCGACAAGAGGTTTTATGTAAGGATACTGATCCACTAGCTCCTTCAGGGCAACTCTTGTGGAAACATAAAGGCCAGATCCAGCCATTCTTATGAGCTCAAGGGAGAGGGTTGTCTTTCCTGCACCTGGTTTGCCCTTTATCACTATTGTCTTGACGAAGGGCTTAAGCAAGGACTCTATTGTAAGCCCCCCCGAACGGGGAAACTTCTCCTGTCATGCTCACACCACAATCAATAGGATGTAAGTAGCTAAAAATCTTTACCGCAGTGAAAAAAAAAAGTTTATATAACAAAATCATATAACAGTATATTACTTCATTTATTATTTATATGTAATGCGGGGGGTGGGATTTGAACCCACGCGAGCCTACGCTCACCCGGCCCTGAACCGGGCGCCTTGGACCTGGCTTGGCTACCCCCGCAGTGCTCCGGCCGGGATTTGAACCCGGGTCTGAGGCTCGAAAGGCCTCCATGCTTGGCCGGGCTACACCACCGGAGCCCATATTATCCTGCTAGCGGGATATAAAAACATTTCTGAGATCATATGCTTATCCCTAAGGCCTCCTCCAACTTCATCGATAGATACTCCACATAAAGCCTCTTCAAATCTCTAGCAGAAGGACTCATTGCCTTGAATATCTCAAGCTCTGCCTTCATCTTCTTCTCTAAGAACCAGTTATTCTCCTTCTGCCATATAGGAGCTTGTAAATTCGGAAGGTGTCTGTTGTCCTCAGCTGCCTTGTAATCCATCTGGGTCAACGGTTCTAAAGCAAATTTATACTCAGAGAAGAAGCCCTCCTCCACATCATCCGTCTTTATCCCTATAAATCTAGCCTCAGGGACAGCCAATCCCTCTACATGAGCTGAATTTATGCTGTTGTAAACCACTGTAGCTGCTATCCTCAGGGACCAGGGGGATAGATCGGTCAAGACAGCTATGGGAACACCCTCATCAGAGAGCATCCTCAAGAACCTTCTCATGTTTCTGGATGCCTGTCCCTGAAGTATGGCTATTCCTATCTTTTTCTCCTCAGGTATGCCGAGCTCTATCATGTTCTTGGCAGGCCCCACCTTCTCTATTGCGACAACTGCTTTAACACCTATTCTCTTGAATGTTATGTTCTCAGGCCTTGGCGGAACTGAGTATCCCATCTCTCCAACTTCATTCGCCCTTATCAGCCTTCCACTTCTATCTACAAGTTCTATATCTCCGTATATCCATCCTCTTGGGTCGCTTGTTATGGAGAAAGCCTCCCTAGGCATTCCGAGGAGTAGCTCCATCAGAATTATTCTGGCATCTGTCTCCCTCTGCTCCTTCGGAAACAGAGTCCCCTTGAACTTCTGAACCTTGTGCAAATAGTAGAAGTCCCTCTTTGTCATGGTTAACCCATTCTCAAGGTGGTCAAGCGCTCTGCTCAAGCCATATAAGACACCTGAGAGGGTCCTGAGGCTCTTCACTCTGTCCCCGCTTATCGTGCTGAAGCTCTTTGGCTCGAATAAGTAGCCTTTTTCTTCTAAAAACTTTATGTTGGCCTTAGAGTTGGGGGGATAGCTGAGCTCTGGAAATCTCCCCTTATCTATATCCTCCTTAACTTTCCTCGCCACCTGAATTATCTTCTCCCTCACCAGATCCTTCATACAGATCACCAAACCTTGTTTTCAGGAGGACCTCGACAGACGGCCTCTCCCCAGTTATATCCTCAACGCACTCAGCAACTATCTCGTAAAACCTCCTGAAGAGGAAAGCCCTCTTAGCAAGAGATTCCTTTCTCCTTATTCTGTACAGATAGAGCTTAAGTTCCCTTGCACAAGTCTTGAATCCCAACTCAACCTCCCTCTCTACCTCTGGGACTGCTGCTATATACTCCTTTCCTACGGTCTTGAACGGTATCTTTGTCGAGACTATATGGAAGAAAAGAGCTATGGGCTCCTCTTCAAGAGATCTTATCCCATAGTTAGACCAGTTTATCCCCTTCGCAACCTGGTAGGACACGTCTGCTGTCGCGTCATAAAGAAGGGGTATTCTATTTGCAAATCTGTAGAGCTGTATCTCACCTGCCGGTTTTATCTCCCCTCCATATGCTATTGCTGTCTCAACTATGAATGGATGGCCCTCATAGACTGATGGAGGCCTTTGAACTGCATAAACAAACTCAGGTCTCAGCTCCTTTTTTATCCCCTCCTCCAGCAGCTTCTTTCCAAGGGGAGATAATACTGTGTGATCAGGAGCCATGAACTTATCATACGACCTTAAAGCATTATAAAGGGCCTCTATCTCCTCCTTCTTCAGGTCCTTCAGCCTTTTTTCAGCCGGTATTCCAGCTAAAGCTAGAACCTCATCTGCTGTCTTGTCCCCTATCCTCTGAAATGATGTCTTCAGAAATCCCTTCACAGTGTTAGCCCTCGATGCCCTTATAAGCCTCTGAAGCAGCTCTAGATCAACCCCTTTTGGGTGAAATAGGGATTCCTTCGGCCTTGGAGGCATCTCATCAGTGGATCTCGGAAAGAGGAAGACAACTCCATCCGGATCAACAAACATTATGTCAGCATATGGCACAACTATGGCCGTCTGATACAAATAATCGACTATCTTCCTCTTTGCTCTTGCATAGCTCCCCTCAAAGTAGCTCTCAACTGCTGTAAAAGACCTTTCAGCTATTCCCAATACCTCTCTTTTTATCACAATGGGCTCATTTTTCTGAACATCTATCATCATCGTCATCCTGTTTATATAATCCCCTTTCTTCGCTGATGAAACAATAAACGGCTTGTTTGTCGTTATCTGTCCATAGAGAAGAGCCATAGTCCCTCCAAGGCCAAAAGTTCCTCTGCTCTGTATAAGCCTGTATTTAGAGCTTGTGAATACCTTTCCAAAGGCTCTGGGTATCTCCTCAGCAGATAGACCTATGCCATTATCTCTAACAGTTATTTTCATCAGATCTGACCCGTTCTCCTTTCTCTCAATTCTCTCCATTGTTATCATTATTTTTGGAGGTATCCCTGCTTCCTCGGCAGCATCCAATGAGTTCTCCACGAGCTCCCTAACTATGGTGTAAGTTGCTCTGACGGGATTGTCAAATCCTGCAATTGCCCTATTCCTGTAGAAGAAATCAGCAGCACTTATCTCCTCAATCCTCTCTCTCCTCAACTTTCTCCCTCCTCTTAAGGGAGAGCTCCATAAGGGAGAGGTCCTTCATCATCGCCATTGCCTTCTCCATCCTCTTATATGCAGTTGAGTGTCTTGCTCCCTGCAGCAATGCCTCTATTGCCTCTTTAGCGGGTATTATATCATAATATTTTCCTATTATTGAAATAGTGTGACCGTAAACTGATATGTTAGTGTTGGTCCTCTCCTCTATATACTTCTTTGCCTTCCCCTTCTCCCCTATAACTCTCCCCTTCTTTGCGATCATCTGGTTCTTGCTTTCTCCCACGTATTTTCTCAGATCTATCACCTCCATTGTGTACTCATCGTCGAGGAGCTTCATCGCTATCTCAGGGTTGAACCCCCTTCCTATTGCTCTAACAACTTGAAGCATCTTCTGGGGCATTAGTGGATCTTTTACCTCATCAAACCTTATTCTAACCTCTCCAGTCGAGCTGTTTACCTCTATTTTTGCTCCTGATAGCTCTTCAAGCCTCCTCTTAATCGAGCCTGATTTTCCCACTAGAGGCCCTATCCTCTCCCTCGGTATCTTTATCGAGATCTCCTGCAACATAATCACCCGGAGGTGAGACACCATATCTCCTCTGAAAGAACCTTACTATATTCTGAATATCCCTCCTCAAAAGATCATCTGCCATTGGATGGTCGACCACAACCGCATGGGAGAGATCTATCATCCAGGGGAGAGACCTCCAATATAAAATGTTGTACTCGCTCAAGTCAGCATGCACGAGTCTTGCTTTATAATATGCTTTTTTAACATCATCTAATATCATTTTGAGAACTAATTCTGGATTCTCAAGCTCAACTTCCCTGAGGTGTGGCGCTGGAACTCCATCTGAGCCTATAAGCTGCATGACAAGCACATTTCCAGATACTCCGTATGGCTCAGGAACTCTAACATCTGCTTTTTTCATTCTCACCAGATTCCTATATTCCTTCCTGGCCCACATCTCTATTATCTTTCTCGGAGAGCTGGGAAATCTCCTGTCCCCCACCATGTAATCAAGATGCCTTCTAAAACTTGATACGTATTTATATACTTTTATAGCTATTTCTCCCTGTTGCCCTATGCCAGATAAGACAGCTGCCTCCTTCCCCATCGATATTATCCAGTTGAAATCAGTTATTATTCCCCTGTTGAATAAAGAAAGCATGTTTCTCACCGTTCTCTCATCGAAAACATATTGTCTTATCTTGAATATCTCCCTGTCCTTCTCTTTTTTCTCTCTTTCCAAAAAGGAGTCAATTATCCTATCGAGCCGATCAAAAGACATCCTCCATCACTGCCCAGCTTCTGTCCAAGTAGCCTTTTTCAATAAGCCATTCGACCTGAGCTCTATCATATTTGACAACTATATCCCCTCTATCCCTCTTGAATGGCCATATGGAAACAAGGACTATATCTCCTGGCTTGAGCCAGGACCTTCTGCCCTTCAGCTTCCCCCTCACTCTGCACATTCTTATCGCTCCATCAACACATTCTACTCTGAAGTGTCCCTTTCCAAGCGGCTCCATCACCCTTCCGAAGACCTCAAGATCCTTGTCCATGGGGAGAAGATCCTCCATCTCTGCATCAAGAGATGTCTCCTGATCCTTCTCCTTCTTCGGCATCTTCACCACCTCATATCCTTTTCACAGGGGATTCAGCTCCACATGCAAGGCACTTCAGGATCATTATTTTTCCGCTCTTCACTATCTTTGTGTCAGGTCTGTGGCATATGGGACAAATCACATATATCTCTATGAACTTATCTATCCTGGATTTCACAAGAGATGGCTTCACTGGAGTGGTAAATATCAGCTTTGATCCGTCCAAGGTGAGCGTATATGGACTTCCAACCTCCTTTGATAGAAACCTTGCGAATATCTTTGGATCCCTGTTCAAAGCTGATGAGAGCTCCTTAAAGTTGACAATATGGGTCTGCTTCCCCTCAACCTTTATTATAGGCTCAGGCGGATTGAATCTCTCCCCTGAGAACTTTATTATCCCCTTAAGGGATTCATAAGCATCATCAAGCATCTTAAGGTACTCCTCTCTCATCCCCATAGCTATCTCCTCAGCGTGTAGACATCTCCGCTTTCCTCAACCACTCCATCATTAATAAGTTTATCGAGGACATACTCTATAGCCTCAGCTTTTTCACGAGGAAACATGGATATTATGGCATTCTTACTCATCGGTCCATTCTTTAAGGCTGATATTATCGTCCTCTCGATGTATAGGAGGTTGCTTTCAGCTATTGCTCTTTTCTCCATCTTCGACATTATCTTCACTCTGCTCATCCTCCTCTCAAGAAGCTCGAGTGTCCTGAGAATTATGTAGTTCGGATCTTTTATTTTTCTCACTATTATCGGCTGAAGGTACAGTTCCTCCCTCCAGCTTCTAGGTCTTGCGATGACATCCAGTATTGACCCAATTCCATAAATTTCACCGTTCTCATCGATAAGAAGCCTTACTCCATCCTCGAAAGATCTCAGCTCTATGGAACCGCTTCCGTCGAATATCGTGAGTCTCGCAAAGTTTCTGTCCTCTGATATAAATGAGGATATTACAATCCCCATAACTCTAAGCTTTGAGACGCTCATTCCCCATGGAAGCCTGAAAAGCCTCCCTTTTTCAAGCTCTAGTTGCTCAAAATCACCTCTCAGTATGTCTTCTATGAGGACTATCTCCGCGTGTTCTGTGAGCGACAACTAGCATTCCCCTCCTACCTGAAATTTAACTGTTGTATGGAATTTTATTTAATCAATCTCTGATATGATGTATACAATAACACAATAAAGGCTTTGAAAAGTGAAAACTGCTTTGCTAACTTATCCTGTTTTATTGAAGTAATTTTTCTCAGCATAAGCCCCAACAAGATTAAATATCTAACACATCCGATGACATGTGACCTTCATGAGCGTGCCAGCGGACAGATATTACACCAAAACCCATGAATGGGCCCTTCTTTTAGGCGGGAGGAGAATTAGGGTTGGGATAACCAAGCACGCTGTCGAGGAACTTGGGGATATAACCTATGTTGAGATCAAGCCTATAGGGACAAGGATCAAAGCTGGAGAACCAATTGGAACGATAGAGAGCAACAAGGCCACTGAGAAAATATATGCTCCAGTCAGTGGGGTTATAGTTGAGAGAAATAAGGAAGCAGGTGTTGTTGAAGAGGGGTCTGGGGAGTTCGGAGCTGGAGAGCTTGAGAAGATAGCAGATGACCCATATGAAAGCGGATGGATAGCTGAAATAGAAGCAGATAATCCTGAGGAGCTGAAGAATTTACTAAAGGCTGAGGAATATGAGAAGATGCTTAAGGGTTAGAATAAAGGGAAACTGCTCTGAGAAGCTTATATCAGCACTGAAAATAGCCTCAGAGGTAGTTCCAGAACTTTGTTTTTTCTTCTCAGATATAAATTCGGAGTATGAACTAGTTGTGGGAAAGGAGGAGCCTTTGAAGGGAGCATCTGGTCTATTTGATATCCCCAGAAAAACAGCATATGTGGTGGAGTTGGATGGAAAATACAGGCTGTCAAGAGCAATACTTCATGAGATAGGCCATATGTTTGGATTGAGTCACTGTAAAAACAGGAATTGTGTTATGAACGAGCTTTCATGCCTTGACGACTCATATCCTGAGCTATGCCATGCTTGCAGGTCTACGTTAAGGGAGGAGATAGCACGAAGTATATAAAGGATCCAATCCATGGTTATATAAAAATAAATAATTTTGAGCTCAGCATAATAGAGACAAGGCCGCTTCAGAGGCTGAGGAGAATAAAACAGCTCGCAGGATCAGAATACGTCTATCCAGGGGCCATACACACGAGATTTGAGCATTCTATAGGCACTATGCACATGGCTGGTCTCATGGCGGAGACTCTTAAGGACCTAGGAGTTGATGTAGTACAGCTGTCAAGGCTTCAGGGCCTTCTTCATGATGTTGGACATGGGCCCTTCTCTCACACTTTTGAACCTGTTCTTGAGGAGATATGCGGACTAAGCCATGAGGATATGACCCAGAAAATAGTGAAAGAAACAGAGATAGCAGATATTCTGAGCAAAAATGGTTTTGATCCAGCTGAGGTCGCAGATTACTCAATAGGAAGGGGTAAAACAAGGTATCAAAACCAGATAATAAGATCCCCATTCGATGCTGATAAACTGGACTTCACGATGAGAGATTCATATCACACAGGAGCTGGTTATTATGTAGATGCATATAGAATAGCATACAATTTGGGAATTATTGATAATTCGCTGGGACTGAACATAAAGGCCCTGCCTACTCTCGAATCCCTGCTTATATCGAGACTTCTATCCTTCAGATCGATATACTTCCATAAGACATCGAGAGCTGCACAGGTGATGCTCACAAGAGCAATGAAGATAGTCTCTGATAAACTTGAGGTTGAGGAAGCAACAAAGGATGTGGAGAAATACCTCCAGCTTGATGATTACACTGTTTGGAATGTGATAAGAAGCGATCCAAGGACAAGAAACATATTTGAAGATCTAGCAAACAGAAGACTGCTGAAAGTCGCATATGAAGATGTTTTATATAGAAGAGAGGGAGATTTAGCTCTTCTGGAGAAGAAAAGCATTGTAGAAAGCATAAGGGATGAGATAGCTGATAGATCCGGTGTTCCAAGGGAGGAGATATATATAGACACGCCATTGCTTCGCACTCTTCCCGTTGAGGACATCTCCTCAGAGATTATCTTCTTTTCATCAGAAGGAGAAGGCATCAAAAGAGTGAACGCTGATGAGATATCGCCCATAATATATCAGCTGAGGAGAACTGTTATGAGCACTCTAAGAGTTTATACAAGGAAGGAGAATGTGGAGAAAGTGAAAAAAGCATCTGAGGAGGTATTTAAAGGTAGAAGCTCATTTTATTACAGGGTGTCATACTAGCAGTTTTAAATTAGATCCTCTTTAATCCAGCAGTGAGAGAACCAAGCAAGTACATAGAGCATCCTTTGATAAAACCAGGAAAGATAGAGGCTAGATTGTATCAGCAGATAATAGCAGCAAGAGCTTCTGAGAGAAATACTATGGTTGTCCTTCCAACAGGATTGGGAAAGACCGCAATAGCGATAATGGTAATCGCATATAGGCTTCACAAATACGGTGGAAAGGCGCTGATGATGTCTCCAACAAGACCACTCGCAATACAGCACTGGAAGAGCTTGAAGAATGTTCTGAAAATAGATGATATAGTGTTGGTGACAGGAAGGATAAATCCTGAGAGGAGGAAAGAGATATGGAGCTCCGGGAGGATATTTGTGGCAACACCACAAGTAGTGGAGAACGATGTAAGGAGAGGACTTCTTTCGCTGGAGGACTTCACATTGCTTGTATTTGACGAAGCTCATAGAGCTGTTGGCTCATATCCCTATGTCGATATAGCTAATTTTTACATAAAGATAGCAAAAAATCCCAGAATTCTTGCGCTCACAGCCTCTCCGGGGGGAGATGAGGAGAGCATATCTGAAGTCCTGAGGAACTTGTACATAGAGAATGTTGAGGTCAGGACGAGGGAGAGCAAGGATGTTGCTCCATATCTCTCTGACCTTGAGATAGAGATAGTAGATGTCCCCCTTAGCAAAGAATATGGGGAAGCTATTGAGCTTCTTAGAAGTGCGGTTAGATCGAAAGTTGATGAGCTAAGAAGAATGGGGATGGATCTCGGGCAAAAATTTGGCATGAAAAATCTACTTGAGATTCAGAAGGTCCTAGCAGCAGAGGGAAGAGGAAAAGAGTTATCAATAGTGAGTTCTATTATAAAAATTCAGCATATCATAGACCTCATGGAGACCGAGGGTGCTTCTATAGCTTATGACTACCTGAAGAAGCTAATGAAAAGAGGAAAAGCCACCGACAGGATTCTAATGGATGATTCTTTTGTAAGAAAGCTCATTCCGATGCTGGAGGAGCTGTTAAAGAGACCACATCCGAAGATGGATGTTCTCAGGGAAATTGTGATGAAGCATAGAGGGAGAAAAATGATGATATTCACGAACTATAGGAAGACAGCTTATGATATATATGATCTCCTCTCAAAAATAGATGGGGTGAGACCTTCTGTTCTCATAGGACAGCAGAAAAAAGAAGAACATGGGATGAGTCAGGAGGAGCAGAGGAAAATTTTGGAAGAGTTCATATCAGGTGCGTATAATATATTGATCTCAACAAGCGTTGGCGAGGAGGGATTGGACCTCCCCGATATGGACATCGTCCTTCTTTATGACGCAACCCCCTCTGGAATAAGGCACATACAGAGGAAAGGAAGGGTTGGAAGAATCCGTCCAGGAAAAGTGATAGCACTTCTTAGTAAGGGAAAAGAGGTTGGTTTCTTCAAAATGGCATCAAGAAGAGAGAGGGAGATGGAAAGGATGCTTAAAAGGGCTCTTTCTATGAGCAAGGCTTCCCAGCTTCCTCTAGAAGAAAGGAAAAAGGAAAAGATTTCGATAAAGATAGACTTCAGAGAGATAAGTGGACCTGTTGCAAGGCTTTTAATATCTAGAGAGGATGTTTCAATCGAGCTGATGAAAATTAACGATGTTGATTATGTGATAAACGACAGAATTTTCGTAAGCAGGTTGACGCAAGGGGAGATAATGCTGATAAAAGATATAGACCTTTATCTTAAGGAATTGAGAAGAAAGTATCCTTCTCCCGTCATATTGCTAGAGGGAGATGTCCAAGATGATAGGATATTTGAGCTGACATCCTCCCTAGGAATCCATCTTTTAAGGACGAGAAATCCTGAGGATACTGTGAATACATTGATCAGAGTTGCAAGGGAGGGTATAATCAGATGGTAGAGGCGAGAAAGGAGAGGTTTCTGATAGTCCATAGGAGCAAGAGAAAAGTCCTCTCAGGAGCTGTCCTAGTGCTGGCTGAGATGAATGGATCAAGAGATGAGCTTGAAATAAAATCCAGTGGGAGAAAAGGGACAAGAGAGTTCTCTGTTTTTGTGAAAAAGAGTAAATTTGTTCCCCTTTCTCAGAGCGAGGCCAGAAACATAGCGTTGAGGATAATGAACAGAGGAGAGGAGCCTTTATCATTTTATCTAGTAGTGAAATATTTTTATATAGATCCATCAACGGGAAGGAGAATTAATCTGAAGTATGACAAATACAACTTGGAGCTCGCCCCAGAGAAGAGAGGTGTGATGATGGAGATAGAGGGTATTAAGACAATGTATAGAACTCCTCCAAATGTCCTAGCAAGCATGTTGATAGAGGGGATAAGATTAAAGCTGGGGGAGGACGTGAGGCTTGAGCTAATATGATCAGTGCCTATATGCTTTTTCCTCCTTCTTCTTTCTGCTGAGTCTTTCTATCACCTTTTGTACTGTTAGCAATGCCTCTGATATCTCCCTTATGGATGCCGACATTGTCACAGAGGACTCCCTTGGGTAGAAATCCCTGAGCATCTCCTCAAGCTTCAATGAGAGGATATCTCTTATTCCGATGAGCCTCATCCTCACCTTTTGTTCCTCTGCTTCCTCCTCCGATGATACAAGTATTATAGGTATTCCGCAGTAGACGCAGACAACTTCTCCATTTGGCTTCTGAAATAGAGGAGTTCCACATCTTGGACATGTGTCCTCTAACATTTTAAATCCTCTTTTCAAGGCATCAGCCATCTTCTTTGCTCTAGCTCCCTCATCTATAATCTCGTCAGGCATCTTGATTTCTCCCAAGCCATGTATTTAACGACTATCATGGAATTTATTAAAATATATCACAGAAAGCTTATATCCAAGCTCCTTGTTAACTGAACTAGCTCTGTTGTCTGTGGAGGTGGTATCTTGCCCCGCAAGAAATCTGTTGTTAAGGAGGAGTATGATAGGATACTCCAGGAAGCGATACAGAGATTGGATAGAATATCCCAGAACAGAAGCGCACCGAAGAACATAAGAAAGGCCACCACTGATGCGATGGAGATACTCAGAAATGAGGAGATCTCCTACGGCATGAGGTCAAGCAAAGCCATAGCAATATTAAATGAGATAATGAATGATATAAACATGCCTTTTCCCATAAGATCTGAGATACTGCTTATAGTAGGCTTGCTTGAGAAAATAAGAGATTAAAAGGCTATTCCGAAAGCTTATCACCTAAATAGGGCTTTAGAGAATTTAAGACCATTTTCCATTCCTGGTCTCCAAATAACCCCTCCTTTCTCTGCCATTTTTGCAGCTCATAAAGGGGCTTTATCAGCTCCGGATCGCTCTCAAATCTATCCCTGATAGGCTTTAGGAATTCTATCAGGAAATCGGAGGCAAATTCCTTGAGATCAGCTGGATGAACCATTCCATCTATGTAAAGTTTCTCCAGTTCCCTGTAGGATGATACCTCTATGGTTCCACCTCCAGCCTTTCTCGACAGCTTCAACTCCACTTTTTCTCCCTTTCTTAGTATTATATCCCTGTATATTGAGAGAACTGGGTTTATCAGATTTCCCTCTTCATCGTATTGATCCCTCCCTGGAGGACAGAAAGCAGCCTTTATCTTCTCCCTTATTATATCAGGGGGATCATGCACAGCTATATGGGTTTGAGGCTTTGATTTACTCATCTTCTCCCCTTCTAGCAATCCTGGAGATAGTTCTGTATGTATTGCCACAGGCACGTATCTCTTTACTCTGAGATCTAAGTTCCTTGAGAAAATCTCTCTAGCTAAAGCGTGTATTTTTCTTTGATCAGTCCCTCCTATAGCTATATCCACCCCCAGGTATAGTATGTCGAGTGCCTGCATTAGAGGGTATATCATCTGCGATACGTATGGATTCCTGCTCTCCCTTGCTATAATCGACATTGCTCTCCAGGACCTTCTAGAGGTCACCTTCGTGGAAATGTAGAGGAGATCCATCACATAGTCTTGAGAGAGCTGATAATCACTTCCGATAACTATCCTTATCTGAGGAGATCCTATTAAGTGGAACACCTCCTTATAGTACGTCTCACAGAGTCTTCTCATCACATCTTCCGGGCCCTTTCTATTCAAAACCGCATGAACATCTGCCATCAATGCTATAGCATCTATTCCAGCTTCTATCATCTCAGCCAGTTTTATTATGGTAGAGACAGCTCCGAGGTGTATCGGTCCTGATGGCTCATATCCCACGTATGTAGTCAGCTTTCTCCCGGAAGAAAGAAGCTCTCTAAGCTCATCCATGGTCATTACGTTCTCCTCTAAGGGCTCAGCAACACCTCTCAGGACAAGAGAGAGCCTATCCATCTGCATCAGGTGGATATGTGGCATGCACATATTAAATCTTTTGGATAAATGTTTATGACCTCCTCCTCTTTAGCACCTTGATGGCCTTGCCTGAGCTGATGCTGAGCGATACCCTGACTGGCGAGAAAAGTAGATTTGTACCTATAGATCCCCCACAGGTCAAAATGTATGTATGTGGTCCAACTGTGTACGACGAGCCTCATTTAGGGCATGCGAAGACTGCCATCTTCTTCGATATTGTCAGGAGGTATCTGGGCAGACTCGGCTACAGTGTTTTCTATGTGGCAAACATTACAGATATAGATGATAAGATAATAAATAGAGCTCTCGAGGAGGGAGTTAGCTGGGAGGAGGTGGCCAAAAGGTATGAGGAGGAGTATTTCAGGGCAATGGACTCGCTCAAGATCCTTCCAGCTACTGTGAATCCGAGAGCAACAAACTTCATATCCAGGATGATCGAATTCATATCAGGTCTCTTGTCAAGTGGAAAGGCCTACATAACACCAGATGGAGTTTATTTTAGTGTTGAAAGTTTTGAAAAATATGGTCTCCTGTCCAAGATAAGAATGGAAGATCTAATAAGGGATCCCAGGATTGAGAAAGGAATTAACAAAAGGAATCCGGCTGATTTTGCTCTTTGGAAATTTGCAAAGCCAAATGAGCCTAGATGGAAAGCTCCATGGGGAGATGGAAGGCCAGGATGGCATATAGAGTGCAGCACAATGATATATGAGCTCATGGGACCATCTATAGATATACATGGAGGCGGAAGCGACCTAATATTTCCACATCATGAGAATGAAATAGCACAGATGGAGGCCTTAACTGGAAGGAGGTTTGTCAAATACTGGATGCACGTCGGCCTTCTTCAGGTGAGAGGAGAAAAAATGGCAAAATCTCTGAAGAACTATTTTTCCGTCAGATCTGCCCTGGAGGATTACGATGCAGATGCAATTAGGATATTTTTAACATCAGCTCACTACAGAAAGCCCTTGGAATTCTCCCTTGATTCGATGAATGGAGCAAGAGAGAGGGTGAGATCTTGGAAGGATTCCGCAATGAGAGCTTTGAGATATTCAGAGGAGGGAAGGAAGGGTGAGCTGAATGAAGATGAGAGGAAACTAAAACTTATTATTGATGACGAGATGAGAAGGTTCTTCTTGGCGATGAGCGATGATTTCAACACTCCACTAGCATATTCATCAATCGATCTGATATCAGCAGCTGCCTCAAGGATAGTATCTGAGAGTTTATCTCACAATCTCGCATCAGAAGCATTCTTCGATCTAGCTGAGATCCTATCAATTTTAGGGATAGACCTCATGGCTAAAAGAAGGGTAGATGAGAGGGGATACATAGAGGCTTTGATAGAGGTAAGAAAGCAGCTGAGAGAGATTAAGATGTACGACATAGCTGATAGAATAAGGAAGAAGCTCATGGATATGGGGGTTATGGTTGAAGATAGAAATGGGGAAACCATCTGGTGGATAAAGGAATAGAGGCCTCAGAGCAGGTCAGTGAGATCACTCCTCACTCTCGTCGCCTTTCATCATCGGCCTCTTTTAGGCTCCTGGCTATCTCAAGCTCGGAGAGCATGTTCTCATAATGGGTCCCAGTCCAGTAGTACTTATTACAATTACTGCAGAAGAGTATCTGTTTCTCTGACCTTATGACAGCATCAGGAACCTTTCCAGCCGCTTCCTCATGCCCCACCTTCCTAAGAGGTGTGTTACAGAGGGGACATCTAGTTTTATCTAAATCTATCTCAAGCTGTATCCCATACTTAGCTGAAATTTCAACCAGGGCTTTTATAGGATCCTCGGGGACAAACTCAACTCTTATGTTCCTCTTTACAGCTCTTTTGAACAGACTTTCATCCCTAGTTAATATCACGCACTTCCTCTCCTCTGCCACCTTGAGAGCTAGGTCATCAAAATTCCCCTCGCCAAGATCTGTTATCACACTCACCCCAAGAATTCTGAGCCATTTAGCAAGCTTTCCCAGCATCTCATCAGCTATAAACTCCATACAACCGCCACTATAAGTGATAGCCCCGGCCGGATTCGAACCGGCGTCACCGGGTCCAGAGCCCGGTGTGCTTGACCGCTACACCACGGGGCTGAGAAAAAGAGAGTCTATGTATAAAAACCTTTCAGGGGATCTCAAGCTAATATTTTTAATAATAAATTTTCTAAAAAGAGCATTTATGTTTATTTAATTTCTTAAAGCAAAGCCTTTTCTACTTTCATTGAAAATTTCGTGTATTTATACTAAATGGGAAAACTTTTTAAGGAATCTAAATGATATTTCTTTTAATAAATTATTTTATCATCTTATCTTAGATTTTTCAGGCTGAAGGCTCCTGTTTCTCCTGCTCTCCCCTCTGAGAACCAAATTTCTCCTACTCTCCCACCAAAGAATCCGAGTGGAGTGAGAAAATTCTGAAAAAAAGAAGAAGCAGAACTAAAGAATTATAAGTAAAAAGGCATATTGAGCAGTGGTGTCATCATGAGGGAGAAATTTGGAACATGCAGCTTGCATGTGCAGTACAGATTGCTTGGTGTGCCTCAGAGTGCTGCATAAGCACGTACTGTGCCTGCAGATGCATACCCTATGGGTGATTAGCTTGAACAAGGTGGAGATCATAAGTACGCTTGTCTTATTGATCTCTGGTATGTTATATTCTTCTGTTCGCTGGAATCTAATCTCACCAGGAGCATTGGTATTTCCTCTTTTGCTCCTTTCAATCCTTAGCCTAACAATTCTTATTTATTTTATTGTAACAAAAACAGACATCCCAAGGAGAATCTGCCTGCTAGCAATCGTTACAACAGTTATTGTAATAACTGCCA